>ERZ772986.14-NODE-14-length-128710-cov-5.428759_pt1 | contig 128710 bp, 94 predicted proteins | sample MGYA00511898_ERZ772986 | MGnify/ENA primary metagenome ERZ772986 (study PRJEB29015, sample SAMEA2737934) | human oral metagenome | biome: human oral; feature: human-associated habitat; material: dental | place: China | collected 2148 ... | reverse complement strand
CTACTTAGAAGGTCACCTGTAGCCCTGCCTGTAGGAGCATCGACTGAGGTGCGTAGCCGTACCAGCGGGTCGCTCCTCGGGAGAGCGGAGTACGGAGCTCAGCCGTGAGGCTTAGCTTCTTCGACAGCGAGTAGACAGCATCAGCATGCAGGAGGTGAAGCTGACTGAGCGAGTGGATCTCCCCTTCGGTATCGTAGGACTTGATCGCTGTGGCGAAGTCATAGCCGGCACGGAGACGAAGCTCGGGGAGGAGCTGTAGCTCTACGAGGCTCTCTAGCGTGAAGCTTGGACGGGAGACGAACTGCTGGCTCGTCTGGTAGCGAGCATAGACCCCACGGAGCGATGCGGTGAAGAGGCCTCGGTGATTGTATGCCAGCTCCAGCCCGAGATTCTGCTCTCTGTAGTCGACATAGTAGGGGCGGAAGGTGATGGGCATCAGATAGGAAGCCGTAGCGGGCAGCCCATCAGGATGGAGGAGAGGTGAGGGGCGGAACTCCGCTGCTCCCTTGTGGTCGGCGTAGCGACCGAAGGCTTCGATACTGAACGCTCCACCGATGGTCCCCCCGAGGCTGAGCTTGACATCATAGAGTCGCTCATAGCGCCCTACGAAGGACTCATGATCTAGGTAGGGAGCCTCGTCTGCGATCTGGTGGAGGCTATGTCTGAGGAGCTGGGCATCCGTCTGGAGACGTATATCGAAGGCCGAGCCTATGCTGAGCTTCGCATCGATCTTAGGGAAGAGGAAGAGGTGGGCATTGTAGTGGTCATTGCCCGTCAGCACTCGTAGCCCCACCAGTGCTCTCCAGCCTAGATCGCCAGAGACATCCTCGGTGAGGAAGTAGGGTACGCCCGTCAGGATCATGCGGGTGCTCGAGGTACGCTTCTCGGGGAAGCCGTAGAGGAAGGGCACCGTAGAGGAGAGTGAGCCCAGAGACCACTCCCCCATCGCCCCGAGACGTGAGGTACTACCCAGTCGGTAGGAGAGATCAGCAGAGAGCTCAGGGAGCCATTCGCGGGGAGAGGCCAGGGTGGCACTTGCCCCTTGGATGGAGCGAGACGAAGTATAGTCGACCTTGGCGCCGAAGTCATAGAGCCAGTCCTCCGTGAAGTCCTCCTCGGTAGCATAGCGAGCGCCGACAGAGACGAGCGTAGAGCGCCTACGGAGCTCAGGGCCGAAGGCGATTGAGCCTAGAGGCACACCCAGTAGAGGGCGTGTGAGGTCTAGCCCGTAGTAGTTGTATCCATGCTGGCCTGCTGTGAGCTTCAGGTCGAGCGTAGCTTCATCGAAGTGATGCTGGTAGCTGGAGCCTAGGAGCCAAGCGTCCTCCCGTATCTTCTGCGCCGAGCCTAGAGGGAGTCTCATATCGGAGCGTGTCCACAGGTAGCGACCGAAGACATCCCAGCGGTCGGTCTTGGTAGAGAGGAGGCGCAGACCAGCCCCTGCCTTCATCCCGTAGGAGAAGCCACCAGAGAGATAGACATAGCCCCGCTGATCACTCTTGTCGAAGCCACCACGAGGCGCCGTGAGTGCTCCTAGTGGGGAGACCCCAGGACGTAGGGCAAAGGGTATGGGGGTATCGAGGTAGGCGTGGCGCACAGCCGTCACCGAAGGCACGGGGACGACATAGCTCAGGTCACGTGGCTGTCGTGTACCCAGCGTGACTTCATCCTCCGTCATCACTGTGAGCTCACGGCGAAGGGTGTCGGCACGCTTCACCTTAGCTTCTTGAGCCGAGAGAGCGCTCGACCCTAGGGTGAGGAGCGCCGAAGCTAGGATAGGGATTAGGGTGAACTTCTTCATTTCTTATTCTGATAGGAGGTGAGTCGGTCAGAGATCATCTGTGCGATATCGGCTTCATTCCCCTTGTAGTTGTCACGTAGACTCTCTACATACTGCTGAGCCACGTAGGTCTCGCCCTGCTTGTGGTAGCAGTCCGCTAGGAGGAGGAAGGCACGAGCCAGCCAGTACTGCTGTGGCGTCCCCTTGGCGATGAAGGCATCGAGCGCCTTCTTCGTCTCCTGTACCTTGCCCGAGCGGAAGAGGAGCGTCGAGTGGCGGATATAGCCTTCGGCACCCGAGGCCGTATCGAAGCTCTTCAGCAGGGGCTCATAGGTCTTCAGAGCCTTACCCGTAGCACCGGTAGCCTCTTCGCTCTTACCTTGTAGCAGGATGAGCTCTGAGCGGGTAGCCTGAGGGAGGTCACTTCGGCGAAGGAGCTCCTCAGCCGTAGCGATGGAGCGCTTGTAGTCCTTAGCCTCGTAGGCGGCCTTAGCTAGCGCACGGCCATAGCGGAGATGCTGGGGAGCTTCGAGCCCTTCGATCCCGTAGAGAGTCGCCCAGGCATTGACCGCCTCCCGCTGTCGCCCTGTCTCTTCGTAGATCTTCGTCTGTGCCTCTAGGGCGGGGAGACGTAGGTCCAGGGAGCGAGCTGGGGCAGAGAGCTTGGTATAGATAGCTAGAGCCTCGGCCTGTCGTCCCGACTGAGCGTAGCGCTCGGCTAGGAGGAGCTCGGCCTTGCCAGACTCACGGCTCTCAGGGTAGGAGCGTACGAAGCCCTCCAGCTCGGAGAGGGAGGCATCCTTGTCCTTCTTGTACTTGCTCTCGAGGGAGAGGTACTCCAGATGGGCCTTCTCGCTCTCGGTAGGGGTGAGTTGCTTGCCTAGGGTAGAGGCGTAGGCAGTGTACTCGTCGATGCGGTCGAGGCTGATGTAGATATTCTTCAGATCGGAGAGTGCCGAGCGGGCCTCTTCGCTCTCTGGGTAGCGGGCGATGAGGTCCTTGTAGGCCTTGATCGCCTCTTCGGTGCGCCCATTATTGTAGGCAAGCATGGCCTTCTCCATAGCCCCTAGGCGAGCGTACTGGCTGTCGGGATAGCGCTTGACGAGTTCGTCAAAGACAGCTGTCGCCTGCTCAGCACGAGCCTTGCTTAGCACGAGGGCTCGTCCCTTGTCGTAGAGCACCTCGGGTAGGTGGGTCGACTGGGGATGGGTCTTGATGATGCGATCCAGTGTCTCGATCTGCTTGGAGTACTGCCCCCAGCGACCGTAGATCGTAGCCACACGATAGAGGGCTTCGTCACTACCTGAGGGCATCCCTTCGTCAGCTCGGCGATAGAGGGCTAGAGCCTCAGCGGACTTCTTCTGGATGAGGAGGCAGTCCCCCATGCGAGCGAGTGCATCAGCACGGCGGAGGGACTCATCCTGCCCTGCTCGTGAGGTGAAGGCTTCGAAGGAGCGGTAGGCCGAGGCGTACTGCTTCTGATTGTAGTGCGCATAGCCCTCGACATAGTACGCCAGGGCTGGAGCAGAGCCTGTGGCGATACTCTTCGAAGCATCAGCACCTGCCGAGGCGTAGTCGCCTCGCTCCAGAGCGCTGGTAGCACGGAGGAGGTAGGCCTGAGCCGTGTAGTCGGACTTCGTGCCTAGGGTGATCGCCCGAGAGAGGTAGTCTCGAGCACGGGTGTGATCCTGCTCTCCTAGTGCACCCTCACCGAGGCGTAGGAGGACATACTGCTTCGCTTCGCTGAGCTCAGGGCTCTGTATCTGTAGACGCTCCAGCGTAGCGAGGGACTCGGCATAGTCCTTATTAGAGAGGAAGATACCCTTGATGAGCTGGAGGATGTGGGGGCGATAGGTGGAGCAGGGGAATTCGGAGATGAAGAGCTCAGCCATGCGTACGGTCTGTCCGAAGTTCGACCGCTGGGTCTCATCCTGTAGGAGGATCCCATTGTAGAGCGCATACTCCCGCACACGCTCGCTGGCAGCAGGGTGCTGACCAGCACTGCTGAAGGCTAAGGTTGCCTCACTGGTGCGCTGGAGCTTGATACGGGCATTCCCCAGGAGGAAGAGCGCCTGTGCGCCGAGTGCTTCACTGCTCTCGGAAGCTGTGCTCAGCGGGCGGAGGGCTTCCTCATAGCGCCCCAGTGTATAGAGCGACGTACCCAGGGCGTAGCACTCCTCAGCGGTAGGGCGGTAGTCATCGAGCTCCTGCAGAGGCTGGAGCGTCTGGATGGCCTGCTGGTAGTCTCCTGCAGCGTAGTAGGACTGGCCGATGACGGACTTGAGCGAAGCACGAGAGGCCATCTCGGGGTAGGTACGCTGGAGCTCGCTCGCTCGGCGCTGTGCCGTCGCAGCATCCTCCGTGGAGAAGGAGAGCAGAGTCAGCTGATAGGCTGCCTCTGGAGCTAACTCTGGGGAGTAGTCGGTGCGGGAGAAGATCGTGCGTGCCTCCTGGATATCGCCACGAGCCCAGGCTACCGATCCGAGGTAGAGCAGGGCTTGCTCCCCGACGATCGAGGAGTCTTCGCTGGCGAGGACGAGCAGGCGCTGTGCCTCTTCGAGGTCGACAGCCCCCCGCTGGTCAGAGAGAAGGACATAGGCGAGAGCTAGGTCTCGCTGTGCCGCCTCTCTGGGGGAGAGGGCAGAGGTCTCGACCTTCTCGAGCTGGGTGCGGGCCAGTGGCAGTAGCCCCTGGTCTACGTACACCAGAGCTAGGAGGAGCTCCGCTGAAGGGCGCTCCAGAGCACGGGGGTATTCCTTGAGGAAGCGGGTGAGGACTTCGTCGGGGGATTTCTGTCCAGCCATCAGCTCTACGATGGCCCTGCGATAGGGGAGGTGCTCAGCCAGCAGAGGGAGTGCCTTGAGTCTCGGTAGGTCGTGCTGGTAGCCGATATAGTTACGGCTAGCGAAGTCCTCCTGTAGCTGCGTGAGGAAGGCTCTCGAGGGGCGTAGCTCCGCCGTCTGAGCCGAGAGGCTGGCTAGCGTAAGCGAGGCGCAACCGAGGGTCAAGATGAGCCGCTTGATCGTCTTCTTTGTCGTCATGTAGTCTATGGGGATTGGGGTGTCGCTGAGGGGATACCTCAGAGATACGTTCAGAGATCTATGATCATCCCTTCGTCAGAGGCTAAGGTCTCCGGGAAGACTTCCTGTGCCTCACGAAGGAGAGGTGTAGCGTCGAGGTAGCGCGCCGAGTAGTGGCCGATCAAGAGACGCCCTACAGCAGAGGCCTTTGCGATCAGGGCCGCCTGCTCTGCGGTGCTATGGGCCGTCACCTTGGCTCGCTCAGAGCGCTCACGAGAGAAGGTAGCCTCGTGGTACAGCAGATCTACCCCTTGGATCAGGGGTACGAGCGAGGGTGCGTAGGCCGTATCTGAGCAGTAGGCGTAGCTACGTGCCTTGCGCCCCTGACGGGTGAGGCGGTGATTGGGGATCACCTGCCCCTCCTCTGTCGTGAAGTCCGCTCCCTCACGTAGCGCTACATAGTACGAACGAGGGACTTGGTAGAAATCACATGAGGCACGGTCAATATGTCGCTCCGTGACCTTCTCTCGGAAGAGGTAGCCTACGCAGGGAGCACGATGCTCTAGTGGGAGCGAGGTGATCTCGACCGACCTATCCTCATAGATGAGATCACTCCTACGGTCGTCGATGACATGCACCTCTATCTCATAGCCCAGGTAGGAGCGACTCTCTTCGATGAAGGGGGCGAGGAAGGTGTCTATCCCTCGAGGACCGTAGACAGGCAATGCTCTTCGCCTGCCCAGCATCCCCATCGTAGAGAGGAAGCCATAGAGGCCGTAGCAGTGATCGCCGTGCAGATGCGAGATGAAGACCCCGATGATACGACCGAAGTCCAGACGCTGCAGACGGAACTGGCGCTGGGCACCCTCCCCGCAGTCTACGAGGAAGAGCTTATCCCTAAGCTCTACCACCTGTGACGTCGGGTAGTGGACTGCCGTCGGTAGCGCTGACCCACAGCCTAAGATATGTACACGGAAGTCTCCCATGCCTTGGAGAGAGGATGAGTTAGTGCCCGAAGAAGGAGCGGTAGATGTCGTTGCCGTTAGCGTAGAGCATCAGTAGGAGCAGGAGGACAAGACCCACGGTCTGGATCGTCGTCATAGCTCGGTCACTAAGAGGCTTACGGCGTATCATCTCGATGATGATGAAGAGGATGTGCCCCCCATCGAGCGCAGGGATAGGCAGGATATTCATCACGGCCAAGATGATGGAGAGGAAAGCGGTGATGGCCCAGAAGCTCTGCCAGTCGAAGCTCGTAGGGAAGAGCTTGCCCATCGTACCGAGCCCCCCCATCTGCTTGGCCCCTTCCTTAGTGAAGAGGTACTTGAGGCCACGTACGTAGCCCGAGATCGTCTGGCCTGCTCGGTCGATACCAGCAGGGATAGCAGAGAGGAGCCCATAGCTCACGTGCTCGATAGGATAGATCTCCTCTACCCCTCGTAGGACGATACCGATATGACCAGCCGTATCGACGGGGAGCGTCTGGGCTAGGATCGCTCCTGCTCGGTCTATAGAGAGGGTGACGCTTCCCCCCTTCTTCGCCTGTAGGGCAGTGATTACCTCATTGATGTCGGAGCAGGCTGTGCTATCGACAGCGACGACCCTGTCGCCTGAGGCCAGCAGACCATGAGCAGGGCTCGTCGGGGAGACAGAGTCCACGATGAAGGGCAGACGTAGCGAGCCAAAGCCTTCCTCAGCCTTGAGGAGCTGATGCATCATATCCTGGGGCATCTGGATCGTCTTCTCCTCCTGTCCTCGGCGGACGGTGACCTCACGGGCATTGATCAGGCTGGACATGAAGCGGGAGTCTAGTACGTTGGGGGCGACCTTGTCGTCGACCTTGAGGATGACGTCGCCATCCACGAAGCCTACGGACTGCGCTGTCCTGGAGAAGGTCATCCCCGAAGTAACCTGATCGCTGTGGAGGACCTTAGTGCCCCAGACCAGCGTGATGCCTGTATAGATGACGAAGGCCAGCAGGACATTGAAGATCACTCCCCCTGCCATGATCATCAGACGAGCGAAGGGCTTCTTGCTCCTGAACTCGTCGGGCTTGGGTTCACTCTTGATCGCATCGGTATCGAGCGATTCGTCGATCATGCCAGCGATCTTGCAGTAGCCCCCGAGGGGAAGCCAACCTACACCATAGGTCGTACCGCTACGCTTGCTTGTCCACTTGAAGAGGGAGAACCAGGGGTTGAAGAAGAGGTAGAACTTCTCTACACGTGCTCCGAAGAAGCGAGCCATCGAGTAGTGCCCGAGCTCATGGATGAAGACGAGGATGGAGAGGGAGAAGAGAAGCTGAACTATACGAATTGCTATATCCACTTGTATGTGATTGTCTAAGGGGAAGTCTATGATTATCTACGGGAGCCAAGCCACTGCCGGCACTGCTGTCTGACCTCCGCATCAAGTGCGACGAGGAGATCGAGATCGTAGCTGGGAGCGGGGCGGTGTGCCTCTAGAGCCCTCTCGATGAGCGTGCTCATAGCTCGGAAGCCTAGCTGGCCCAAGAGGAAGGCTTCCACAGCCACCTCATTGGCAGCGTTGAGCACACAGGGGGCGGTGCCCCCTAGCTCCAGAGCTCGGTAGGCTAAGGCAAGGTTGGGGAAGAGCTCGAGGTTGGGGCGCTCGAAGGTAAAGCTGTAGTCCATGAAGTTCAGACGGGGATAGTCATTAGCTATCCGCTCGGTGAGTCCAAGGGCGTAGCTTATGGGCAGGCGCATATCGGGTAGGCCTAGCTGGGCCTTGACAGACCCGTCGGCGAACTCCACCATCGAGTGGATGATGCTCTGTGGGTGTACGATGACCTCGATGGACTCTGCAGGGGTATCGAAGAGCCAGCGTGCCTCGATCATCTCCAGCCCCTTATTCATCAGCGAGGCCGAGTCGATAGTGACCTTAGCCCCCATCGACCAGTTGGGATGTGCTAGTGCTTGCTCTACCGTCACCCCTTCGAGTTCCTCGATCGTCCGATAGGTGCGGAAGGGGCCACCCGAGGCCGTGAGCAGTATCCGCTCCAGAGGGTTAGCCTCTTCACCCACGAGGCACTGATAGATAGCCGAGTGCTCCGAGTCCACGGGGAGGATGCGGGCTCCATGGCGCTTGGCTAGCGACATGATCAGCTCGCCAGCGACGACGAGGGTCTCCTTATTCGACAAGGCTATAGTCTTGCCTGCCTCTATGGCGGAGAGCGTAGGAGCGAGACCCGAGAAGCCCACCATCGCTGTCAGGACAATATCGACCTCAGGGCGCTGGACTGCCTCTAGGATGGAGTCTGAGCCCGTCTGTACCTCGATGGAGGTAGCAGAGAGTGCTCGGCGCACTTCCTCGTAGCACGTCTCATCAGTGATCACTACTAGCCGGGGCTCGAACTCAAGGGCTTGGCGGATCAGGAGCTCTGTGCTCCTACGTGCCACGAGTACCGAGACCTCCAGCTCCTCCCGATGGTCACGGATGACCTCGAGAGCTTGTGTCCCGATAGATCCTGTAGAGCCAAGGATGGCGATCCTCTTCTTTGGTGTCATCGGTGTCAATTAGCCTGCGGTGGGAGCTTCAGTAAGGAGATAGACGAGGGTCTCCACGGAGCGACACATCGTATCGAGCGAAGCATATTCATACTTACCATGGAAGTTCGCTCCTCCGGTGAAGAGGTTGGGACAGGGCAGGCCCATATAGGAGAGTCGGGCGCCATCGGTACCGCCTCGTATGGGGGAGGTACGTGGGGTGACGCCTGCTCGTAGCATCGCTGCTCGGGCACGCTCGAGGTACTCCTCGTGGGGAGCTACCTGGTCATACATATTGTAGTAGGTATCCTCGATGGTCAGCTCGATGACAGGACGCTTGTAGGCGACGTTTATCTCTGCCGCCACTTGAGCCATGAGCTCCTTCTTCTCCTCGAAGAGGGCTCGGTCATGGTCACGGATGATATACTCGGCTTCGGCGTACTCTACGTTCCCCGAGAAGTGCATCAGGTGGTAGAAGCCTTCGTAGCCCTCGGTGAACTCTGGGCGGGCATAGTGAGGCAGGGCTGCATGGAGCAGGTAGATCGCCTCGAGGGCATTGATCATCTTGCCCTTGGCGGAGCCGGGGTGAATGCTTCGTCCGTGTGCTACGACTCGGGCGGAGGCAGCGTTGAAGTTCTCATACTCCAGTTCGCCCTCCCGACTGCCGTCTACGGTGAAAGCGAAGTCGGCGCCAAAGGCCTTGACGTCGAAGAAGTCCACGCCCTTGCCGATCTCCTCATCCGGGGTGAAGCCGATGCAGATCTTACCGTGCGGTAGCTCTGGATGCGCTAGTATGTAGCGGACAGTCTCCATGATCTCAGCGACCCCTGCCTTGTCGTCCGCCCCTAGGAGCGTCGAGCCATCGGTGGTGATGAGCGTATGCCCCAGGAGCTCCATGAGCTCGGGGAACTCCCGAGCCGTCAGCGCTGCTGTATCCCCCAGAGCAATAGGGGAGCCGTCATAGTCCTCTATGATCTGCGGACGTACACCACGCCCTGTGAAGTCAGGGCTGGTATCAGCGTGAGCGATGAGGCCGAGTGCTGGTCTGTCTTCGTAGCCAGGCGTAGCGGGTATCTGCGCCATGACGTAGCCCTTTTCCAGCAGGCGCACCTCTGGGACGCCCAGCTCGATGAGCTCATCACGGAGGAGGCGCAGCAGGTCTAGCTGCTTCTCTGTCGAGGGGTAAGTCGTGCTCGCAGGGTCGCTCTCGGTATCGATCTGGACGTAGCGCAGGAAGCGACTTAGCAGAGCCTCCCGCACGCTGGAGGCTATAGAGGGTGAGTTCATTCCTTAGGGGTATTGGGGGTGTATAGTTCTTCGTACTTCTTCTCTAGGCCCAGTCGATAGTAGACATTGCCCAGCAGGTCTCGCACCTGATCAGGAGCCATCTTGTAGGCAGCCTCCAGATGAGGGAGCGACTGACGGAAGTAGTCTTTTGCCTTCTTTTCGTCGAGCTTGGTACTCAGAGGGTCGGCCAGTATGGAGACGGCATTGTTGTAGTAGACCTGTCCGAGGTTGAAGAGGGCGTCGTAGTTGTCCGGGCTCAGGCGAAGGACCTGACGATAGATCTCGATAGCATGATCCCAGTCCTGAGCGAAGAAGTAGACATTACCTCGTAGGACGAGGAGGTTGGGATTATCGGGTGTGACCTTGAGGGCACGGTCGATGAGCTCTACTGCCTCCTTGTACTTCCCTTGGGACTGATAGATAGAGATCATCGAGCCGAAGTAGAAGGAGGTCTCAGGATAGAGCCTTGCTCCCTCCTCCAGCAGTGGCATAGCCCCGACGGTATCCTGCTGGGCTAAGTAAGCTCGGGCGACGAACTGATAGACTTCATTCTTATTCGCTGCCACATCCTTGTACTCCTTACCCAGACGGATGACTTCGGGGTAGAGCTCACCCGTATAGGCTGAGACTAGGGCGTAGTAGGCCAGATTGGAGACGGTAGAGTCTACAGGGAGCTTCGTCTGTCCGATGGGTAGTAGTATCCGTCGGGCATCTAAGGCGCCAGTGAAGGCTCTCACCGCTTCGGCGTAGTCCTTATGTTCAAGCCAGAAGAGACCGGCTTCGTACATCCTCGGGGCATCCTCCTTCAGGTATTCCTGGATCTTCTTCTCATACCTCAGTACGATGCGTCCCGTAGCGGGCTCCGGTCGACGCTCTAGGGAGTCGGCCACACGCCAACCAATAAGTTCGTCGACGATGGAGCGGAACATCTGGGCCGTATCTCCCTCGCTTCTCGGCATGGTGATCTTACGGTATTCAGTACGGTAGAGGTTACGCTCCACCAGCCCCTTGACATAGTAGGTGTAGGAGTCATTCTTCGTCTCCTCGTGCTCTTCGGCGAGCTTGATGAGTCGACGTATCTCGGTGTAGTTAGGTTTATCGCTCTGTAGTAGGCGATCAGCAGCACGTACATTGGTGTGCTGTGCTACCCCACTTAGTGGCGTGAGGAGGCAGAGCGCAGCGATGTACCCTAGGTAACTTTTCATTATGATCGTCGTATACGGTTTAGTAGCTTGAGGGTGAGCCTTGGTTCTCACTCATCCTTATAACCACCAAGGTCAAGGAAAAGATATGCTCACCACGTATCGGACAAAGATACGATTATTGGCACGGATAGGGGCTATCATCCGTCCCGCTAAGCCTTTGCCCTACCCTGAGGGAGAGGTATCGCCCCTCAAGAGGAGCGAGTATAGCTGGGGGAGAAGCGCCCCACTCCCCGAGCCTGAGTACCCCACTCCCCTACCCCAAGCGCCCCTTCCCCTCTAGGGTATTTCCCTAGGACTTACCCATCAAATCCCTATATTTGCTCCATCAAGTCACGCTAATCCATCAGTAGTATGAATATCCGTAGCATCCTCCTCGGGGGGCTTGTCGCCTCCCTCGCCTCCCTAAGCTGGCAGGCTCAGGCGCAAGAACCTCAGCGCGTCGAAGCGCACCCTGGTGTCAGCCTCTCGGCACCCCAGACGACCCGAGGGCTGAAGTGGAAGGTAGCCGTCGGACGCTTCTCTAACGAGACGCAGTACGGCAAAGGCATCTTCTATGACAGGGAGAACGACCCCATGGCCAAGCAAGCCCTTGATCTCCTCATGGCGAAGCTAGGGGCAGCGGGGAAGTTCATCCTCCTAGAGCGTAGCGACGCCGACAAGGTCGCTGCCGAAGTCAAGGCAGGCTCTAGTCAGCGCATCCCCGCCGACTACCTCATCCTCGGCTCTATCACTGCCTTCGGACGGAAGACCACGGGCTCGGAAGGGGTCTTCACCTCGGAGAAGCGCCAGACTGTCGAGGCTGGCGTCAGCATACGTATCATAGAAGTCTCCTCGGGGCAGGTCATCTTCTCCGACGAAGCTAAGGGGCAGGCGGAGACCACGAGCAAGAGCACCCTCGGCTTCGGCGGTAAGGCTGGCTACGATGCGACACTAAGCGACAAGGCTATCTCTGGCGCTATAGACCAGCTCATCGAGGGTATTATCAATAAGTGCAGTGACAAGCCCTGGCGCACCTACCTCCTCAGTGCCGACGACGAAGGCATCATCCTAGCAGGGGGAGCGAGCCAAGGGATACGCCCCGGGGATGTCTTCACTGTCTACAAGCAGGGCAAGCAAGTGACCAATCCCCAGACGGGCGCTACCTTCCGCCTCGCAGGCAAGGCTGTCGCTCAGGTGCGGGTAGACCAGGTAGCAGGCGAGAGTGTCGACTCGGAGTACGCCATCGCTAGCCTCATCTCCGGCGCCTTCGACACAAAGAAGCTCGGCGAGTACTACCTCCAGCCCTAGTTCCCTCCGTCCCATTCTATCACCTCTTTAGTTACCCTACCCGATCATGAAGAAGTTCCTCGCTCTCCTCATCGTCCCCCTACTACTCCTCGGGCTCTCCTCCTGTGGCACCACCGCCTCTGTCGCTGGGGGGCTCAATGACGAAGCCTACCTAGTCGTGGCCTCCTCGGGCAAGTACCTCGGGCAGAAGGTCGAAGTGCTGATCGACGAAGTCTCAGCCGTATCGATCGTCCCCGTCAAGCCCCAAGACGTCACCCGTAGCGCTAAGCGCATCACCATCACCCCAGGCAGGCATCAGATCCTCGTGCGAGACCGTGCAGGCCAAGTCCTCTTCGCTAAGGAGATCTTCATCTCTACACGCTCAGCTAAGACCATCACCCTACGCTAGCGGGAGAGCTTGCTCCCCACGCCTTATCCACCCCATCCCCTATCTATGAGACACCTCTACCCCCTACGTGGCGTACTCTACGCCCTCGGTGCCCTCCTCCTCTCCAGCTGTGCCACGACCCCGAGCCTCTATGGCTGGGGCAACTACGAGGCTACGAGCTACGCCGTGGCGAAGACACCGAGTGAGCAAAACCTCCAGCGCCTCATCCAAGTCTACGAAGAGCTCATCACCCACCCCAAGGGCACACGCCAGCTCCCTCCTCCAGGTATCTGTGCCGAGTACGGCTACCTACTCATCAAGCAGGGCAAGCCCGAGGAGGGACGCAAGCTCCTCGAGCGTGAGATCGCCCTCTACCCAGAAAGCTCCATCTTCATCCAGACCCTCCTCAAGCGCTTATTCTGATGGCTTTACTCCGACGTCTCCTTAGCTCTGTAGCTACCTCTACGGTGCTATCACTACTTCTCTTCTCCTCCTGTGGGGTCACCAAGGGCGATCTCTCTCGTGAGTCGGCCTACGCCAAGATATATACCGAGTCCCCTCGCGCCATCCTCCTCATGCCTCCCATCAATGAGACCAATCAGGTGGAACTGAAGGAGAACTTCTACGCTACCCTGCTTACCCCGCTCTCCGAACGAGGCTACTATGTCTTCTCGCCCTTCTTGACCCAGGAACTCCTCCAGCAGGAAGGGGTCAACAACGCAGAGGAACTGCTTGAGGCCAATCTCGCCCCCTTCCAGCGTATCTTCGGCGCTGATGCTGCCCTCTTCACCGTGATACACCGCTGGGAGAAGCAGGCTCTGAACGCCCGTATCCTCTTCGACATCTCCTACCACCTGCGCTCACTGAAGACAGGAGATAGCCTCTTCGATCGTCGGGTCTCGGGCGAACTAGATACTTCGTCCTACAGCTCGAGCGGAGGGCTCTGGGGAGGGCTCGCTCAGCTCTTGGCCGACGCACTGGTGACGGCACTGACGGACAAGGTCGTCGCTGCTCGGCTAGCCAATCGGGAGATCCTCGTAGATCTACCCGCTGGGCCCTACCACCCTCACTACCGACAGGATCAGAAGACTCTCGTCGACTCCCCTACGAAGAGCGGGGTGCGTCTGCACCCTCGATAGCCTCCCAGCCTTCGGGCTACCGATACTTCTCTTGAGTCCCCAGCGCCTACTCCTCAAGCCCAGGTGCTGGGGCTTTTGCTTTCGGGCTGGAAGGGAAGGAACTTTGCTCGGGAACATTCCTCTTCGGGCGAAGCTTCATTAGCCCGCATGCCAAGGGTCTTAGACGAAGGGCAAAGTAGCACTACTAGCGCCTCCCCTGAGGTACTACTGCTTCCTCCGAGGAGGCGCTACTGGTGCCTCTCAGCTAGCAGAGTGCCCTTCGTAGACGAGGGAAGAGTTTGTATCTTTGCCCCAAGCAACCACGGCGAAGACCTTCGCCCTACGTCAAGAGAAATTGTACAGATACAGAAGCATCCTAGAGGAGGGCGATGAGCTCCTCGGCACATTGCTAGGCTATGTCCAGACCTACGAGGCGGGGAGCAAGGAGCTCCCTAGCGGGGTACGCTGCTCCGAGATCTACCGAGGGCGCAATGTCCTCTACCATCTGGAGAGCCTCGAGGGAGACTATACCGTCAAGCACTTCGGACACCTGGCGCGAGCTCGCCAGCTCTACTACGGCTGGACGGACACAGGCAAGGCACGACGCTCCTACCTCCACGCCCTCCAGCTCCAGAGCCTCGAGATCCTCACCCCCGAGCCCATAGGCTATATCGAGCGGTACGACCGCTTGGGAGGCCTCACCGACAGCTACTACATCACCCGCTACCTAGAGGTGACGGGCAGTAGCCTGCAGGCTCAGGCCCGTGAGGGAGGCGTCGAGCCGAGCCTCACCCGAGACCTAGCCCACTTCCTGGCTGATCTCCATACCTCTGGGGTCATCCACGAAGATCTCTCTCCAGGCAACCTCCCCTATATCTACCATCCCGAGAGCGACAGCTACTCCTTCGCCCTCGTAGACCTCAACCGCATGCACTTCACCGCTAGCGCCCTTGATGAGGCTACGAGCATCGGGAACATGGATCGCCTCTTCGCTCATCCCCGAGCCACCGAGGTCCTCGCCCGAGCCTACGCTGTAGCCCGAGGCTGGGAAGCCGAGCCCGTGGTGAAGGCGCTCAACCGAGTCTGCGACCGCTTCTGGCTCAAGCGTCTGCCGAAGCTCGCCCTACGCCATGCTGTCCGCTACCAAGGCGTCTCCTCCGCTACCTTCCTTCGTCTCTACGGGCAGTACCTCCGCTGGCGTCGCCTGCGTCACCTCTGCCCCTTTGCCCCGCTCCGCACTCGTCTCATGGAGCAGGAGCAAGCCTTCTACACCCGCTTCCTCGAGCCCGAGGACGTACGTCGTGCCCTAGCCCTACGTGAGGGCTATACCCACTCCCCTATTCTCTGAAGCCATGGATCTAAAGACCTCGCTCATCTACCAAGTCGCCAAGCTCCGCCTGCGTCGTATCGAGGAGTACTCTAGCCGTCTGGAGGACCTCCAGCAGGAGCAACTCCGCCATATCCTCACACGTGCTACCCGCACGGACTTCGGTCGCCGTCATGGGCTCAGTCGTAGCTCCACCTACGCCTCCTACCGAGAGGCCGTCCCCATCATCGACTACGAAGGCGCTAAGGCCGACATCGAGCGCATGGTCCAGGGAGAGCGGGACGTGCTCATCCCCGGCGCCTGTCGCTGGTTCGCCAAGTCCAGCGGGACGACGAGCGACCGCAGTAAGTACATCCCCGTCCCCTACCTGCATCTCCAGGACTGTCACTACCGAGGCGGGAGCGATGCCCTATGGCTCTATCTGAGGAATTACCCCGATTCCCGCTTCTTCTCCACCAAGGGCCTCGTCCTCGGGGGTAGCCACAGCCCGATGCCTCTGAGCGGGGGCAAGGCGCAGACGGGCGACCTCAGTTCGATCCTCGTCGAGCACATGCCCCTGCTGGGCAATCTCCTTCGTGTCCCCTCCCGTGAGACCCTCTTGATGAGCGAGTGGACAGCGAAGATGAAGGCGATCGTCGAGGAGGTGAAGGACGCTCGTGTCGGTAGTCTCTCCGGCGTCCCCTCATGGATGCTCGTCCTGCTGAAGGAAGTCCTCTCCGCCACTGGTCGAGACAATATCTCCGAAGTCTGGCCAGACCTAGAGGTCTTCTTCCACGGCGGTATTAGCTTCTCTCCCTACCGCAGTACCTACGCCGAACTGATCCCCTCGGAGCGGATGCGCTACGAAGAGACCTACAACGCTAGCGAAGGCTTCTTCGCTATCCAGGACGACCCAGCAGAGTCGGGTATGCTCTTGATGCTTGACTACGGGGTCTTCTACGAGTTCATCCCCATGGATGAGTTCCCCTCCTCCTCGAGTGACTACAGTGGTGTGCGTGCCCGAGGGATACACGAGGTGGAGCTGGGGCGTGACTATGCTCTGGTCATCTCCACCCTCGGCGGTCTCTACCGCTACATCCTAGGCGATACGGTCCGCTTCACCTCACTCTACCCCCATCGTATCGTGATCACGGGACGGACGAAGCACTTCATCAATGCCTTCGGCGAAGAGGTCATGGTAGCCAATGCCGACGGGGCTCTGGCCGAAGCCTGCAGGCGAGATGGCAAGGCACGAGTAAGCGAATACACGGCCGCTCCATGCTTCTTCCTCGACGAAGGCAAGGGGCGTCACGACTGGCTCATAGAGTTCGAGACCGAGCCCCGTGACCTCGCTACCTTCAGCCGAGATCTAGATGATGCCCTTCGCCAGCTCAACTCCGACTACGATGCCAAGCGCTATGAGGATATGACCCTCCTTCCCCTATCGGTAGAGGTCGCTCCCCAGGGGCTCTTCCATCGCTGGCTCGAGGCTGAGGGTAAGCTGGGAGGCCAGCACAAGGTCCCCCGTCTAGCTAATAGCCGTCATTACCTCGATGCGCTCCTTCGCCTGAGAGATGGCGTATCCGATCCCCTCCTTCACGCCTAGCCCTATGAGACGGATATACACACGCATCCTCCTCCTGCTCCTCTACGTCGTCATCCTCGGCTACGTGCTCTACCCTCGGGGAGCAAGCCTCGGCGAAGGTGAGGGTCTTCGCTGGCTCCTCGTCATGGGCGGTAGTCTCCTGCTTGTGCTCGTGCTCTTCCTCCTGCTTCGCTATCGAGAGAAGAAACGGGAGAGCTACGACTATGGCTATTACCCCAAGGAAGAGGAGCAGAAGGAATCTTAGCTCCACGCCCGCTACCCAAGAACAAAGGCTGAGCCCCCTGACGGGGACTCAGCCTTTATTCTTGGGAGGTACTGAGGCTAACTGAAGAGCCTCCACACGCCTGCCACGAGGATCGTAGTGATGATCCCAAGCCCGAGGGGCAGGAGCACCGAGAGGAGCGTCCAGCGTAGGCTATGCGTCTCCTTATAAATAGTATAGATGGTCGTGCTACAGGGATGGTGCAGGAGACAGAAGAGCATCAGACAGACGGCGGTCATGAGCGTCCAGCCTCCCTGCTGTAGGATGGCAAAGGTCTCTGCATCCCCGCCTTCCATCAGGACACCAGCTTCGCTCCCTGCTCCGCCGAGCACGAGGGTCGTCAGCATGAGTACCGTCGGAATCACGACCTCATTAGCAGGGATCGCAAGGATGTAGGCCAGTAGGATCACCCCATTTAGCCCCATGAGCCACCCTGGGTAGTCTAGTAGGTGGATCAGATGCTCCGCGATGCTTGCCCCGAAGAGGTGCACATTGCACGTCAGCCAGATCAGCGCACCCGCAGGAGCGGCGAAGACGAGGGCACGCCACAGGACGATCAGTGTTCGGTCGATGATCGAGGTATAGAGTGTGCGCCAGAACTGTGGGGGGCGGTACGGCGGGAGCTCTAGGTGGAAGGTCGAGACTTCCCCCCTGAGCACGGTATGGGAGAGCACCCACGAAGAGGCGAACATCACCACTACCCCGAGCAAGACGATCCCCAGCACCGAGCCGATGCTTGCCAAGCCTCGGTAGGCCGGAGGTACAGCAGCGCCGATGAAGAGGGACGCCAGAAGGATCTGTGTCGGCCAGCGTCCATTGCAGAGGGAGAAGTTATTGGTGATGATAGCGATGAGACGCTCTCGCTCGCTATCGATGATGCGTGTAGAGACGACGCCGGCAGCGTTGCACCCGAAGCCCATGCTCATCGTCAAGGCTTGCTTGCCATGCGCACCGCTTCGGCGGAAGAGCTCATCGAGATTGAAGGCTACACGAGGTAGATAACCGAAGTCCTCCAGCAGGGTGAAGAGCGGGAAGAAGATCGCCATTGGAGGGAGCATCACCGATACGACCCACGCCGTAGAGAGATAGACCCCGTCGACGAGGAAGCCCGTCAGCCACCAGGGACTACCCAGCGCCGTGAGCGCTTCTTTAAAGAGGGGATGGAGCTTCCCCACCAATAGATCACTGAGGAAGGAAGATGGGTAATTAGATCCTATGATCGTCAGCCAAAAGACACCTCCGAGCAGTAGTAGCATGATGGGGAAGCCCCAGAGGCGACTTGTGAGGATACGGTCGAGACGCACATCCAGCGGTAGGCGTCCTTCGGCATGAGCTTGCACGATGACTTCGGAGCAGATCCTATAGGCGTCGGCATAGATCGCTTCGGTAAGCTGGTCATGGAAGTTCTCGCCGATCTCCAGGTGGACACGACGGGCAAGCTCCAGGAGCTCCACGTGGTCGAAGCGCCCGACAATGGAGGGATCATCTTCGATCAAGCGATAGGCGATCCATCCACTATTAGGTACATCAGGGTAGAGTGCTTCTACCTTAGCCTGTAGGGCGGCGACCTGCTTAGCGGTATGCTCGGGCAAACTGCTCTGTCGGTAGGGGGAGCAGGTGATCTCCCCGAGTGCTACCGAGCGTACCGCCGCAAGGAGTCTATCCATTCCTTCCCCCGAGCGAGCACTAGCGCCGACGACGGGGATGCCTAGGCGACGGGAGAGGGCATTCAGGTTGATCTCGATCTTGTTGCGCCTTGCTTCGTCGAGGAGGTTGACGCAGAGCACGACCTTGTCCGTAATCTGTAGTACCTGCAGGAGCAAGTTCATGTTCCGTTCCAGACGTGTAGCATCCGCCACGACGACAGTGACGTCGGGGCGGGAGAAGAGGATGAAGTCCCTGGCTATCTCTTCGTCCTCTGAAGTCGAGGAGAGCGAATAGGTACCTGGCAGGTCTACTATAGTATAGACATCACCGGCGTAGGCGAAGGAACCCTCGGCCTTGCCTACGGTCTTGCCGGGCCAGTTACCCGTATGTTGCTTGAGCCCTGTCAAGGCATTGAAGACGGTACTCTTCCCTGTATTCGGGTTCCCGGCTAAAGCGATGGTGAAGCGGGCATCCTCTGTATGCTCACCTCGGCGCTGTAGGCTCGCCGCTGGGCACGAAGCACAGGAGCTACAGCTGGGGCTATTCTGCTGATCGGTCATGGGTAGGTCTTTGGATGAGGATATAGCGGGCTTGGTCTTCACGAAGGGCGATCACGGCACCTCGGACGATATAGGCAGTGGGGTTGCCTAGGGGGCTACGCATATCGATACTGATGGAGCTCCCCCGTACAAAGCCTAGATCCATCAGGCGTCGGCGCATCGGACCTCTACACGAAGGCGAGAGGCCTACTACCTCCGCTACTTCCCCCTCCTCGAGGCGGACGAGGCGCTGGATCTGCTCCAGATGGCCTAGCTCTACCTCCTCAGGTAGGGCAGGACGAAGAGAGAGGGCGGTAAGGCTGAAGGTAGGTAGCTCGATCTCCTCTCCTTCGTAGAAGAGCTGGGAGCGAGCACTCTCGAGTCTATCGAGGCGAAACACCGAGTCCCTCGTAAGCCCTACCCCTACTAGCGGGAGGTAGCTATCGGGCTCGTCATCCTCTATGTGTAGGACGTGGTACCACTGCCCTACAGAGAGTTCTTCGATCGAGAGACTGTGGGGCAGGCTGGCTTCCGCCCCTTGGTTCGTCGGGATGGGGTCGCCATGAGGGTCGTAAAGAGGATTGCCAAGAAGGAGGGCGATACGCTCGTGCTCCTGCTCCGAGAGCTTGTGCTCCTCGCTATGGGCAAGACGGTGCCAGTCCTCGGGTGAATACCCCGAGTGCTCGGCCAGATACAGCTCATAGAGTCGGTGGGCACGCGTGAGCTCAAGAGCTCGGCGCCGACCGCTCTCCGTCAGCTCGAGCGAGCGTGGTTCGATGAAGCCCTCCCGCTCGAGTTCGCTCTGCAGACACTCTAGGGTATCGGGGCTCAGGCCTAGATCCTTTGAGGTCAAGCGACGGGGCGTCCGCCCCTTTGCCTTCTCTAGGTCGTAGAGCTGCTTCAATAGGTCTTCGGCCTCCGTCCTCTGCCTCATGCGGTGAGGGACGAGGTGTAGGCGCTGTAGCCAGCCTAATAGGTCTAAGGGGCGACGTCGCTTCATAATCCGTGGGGGTACTTCGGGAAGAGGGGGCGGGGATAAAAGTGAAGATGGCTATACACGCCCCCGTGCATAGCCATCTCATCATGGGTAGCTCTACGAGCGGAGTCTCTCGTGGAGGATACTCCCTTCGCTAGCGTAAAGTATGGGGCAGGATCAGCCTAGATAAGGCTTGAGCGTAGCGCAGTGGTCGCTCTGGCGGAGACGGCGGATGGCTTTCTCCTTGATCTGACGGACACGCTCACGAGTGAGGTTGAACTTCAGGCCGATCTCCTCAAGAGTCATCTCCTGACCACCGCCGATCCCGAAGAAGAGCTTCACGATCTCCGCTTCACGCTCAGAGAGCTTCGCCAGGACATGATCGATCTCCTTGGAGAGGGATTCGTTCATGAGTGTGCGGTCAGCGTTGGGCGCATCCTCATTGACGAGCACGTCCAGGAGACTATTGTCTTCGCCCTCGACGAAGGGAGCATCCACCGAGATATGACGGCCCGAGACCTTGAGGGTATCGGTGATCTTGTCTTCGGGGATATTGAGCTCCTTGGCCAGCTCTTCGCTGGAAGGCTTACGCTCGTTCTCCTGCTCGAACTTAGAGAGGGCCTTGGTGATCTTGTTCAGCGTACCGACCTGGTTGAGGGGAAGGCGTACGATACGAGCCTGCTCAGCCAGAGCCTGGAGGATCGACTGACGGATCCACCATACTGCGTAGGAGATGAACTTGAAGCCTCGGGTCTCATCGAACTTCTCAGCAGCCTTGATCAAGCCCAAGTTGCCCTCGTTGATCAAGTCGGGCAGGCTCAGGCCTTGGTTCTGGTACTGCTTAGCCACTGAGACGACGAAGCGGAGGTTAGCACGGGTCATCTTGTCTAGAGCTCTGCGGTCGCCACGCTTAATAGCTTGTGCAAGCTCTACCTCTTCCTCGATCGTGATCAGTTCTTCGCGGCCGATCTCTTGTAGATAGCGGTCTAGGGAGGCGCTCTCTCTATTGGTGATCGACTTCGAAATCTTTAGCTGTCTCATTCTTCTTGCTTCCTAAAATGTTTCTTGCCTGGACTGTATTCCCTCCCGACGCTTAGAGCCGAAGGGACAGACCAAGCGGTCGCACGCGACTTCACCCTATCGGTACGTCACGCACGACGGTTTACTAATCCTTAACTTCAAAAACTACGAATCCTCGAGTGCTTGTAGTGTCTCGACTGCCCTCTTCTCTTTATTGGTGCTCCCTCTTCTGATACTGGCGAGGGGCACACCGACCATACGAGTCCCGTGTCGCAGGGCAGGATAGTACAGCATATCAGGGTATGCGTATATGGTCTCTTTTGGATACCATACACCTAGTTAACTGCAAAGATACCACAATTGTTTGGCTTTACATGCTTCAGAGGCCTATCGAGGGTGAAGTCGAGAGCCCCCCTTCAGAGGGGTCGAAAAACGACCCACAGTAGGTCGCCGAAAAAACCTACTGTAGGTCGTCATCACGACCTACCGTGGGTCACTTCGACGACCTACAGTAGGTTTTCTTGGGGACCTCTGGAGCACCCCCTCTCTAGCCTAGGGAGAAGGACCTCCAAACGCCCTAGAGATAAGGCTTTCGCTCCCACCCCAAAGTCCCGTCCCCGTCCAGGCTTCTTTTCCGTTTCTTCCGACTTAGCTTCCCAGGCCGGTATTCCCAAAATCTATTTGTATTTTTGCCTTAGTCTATGGCGACTCAATGAGGCCTAGCACAGCAGCCTACTCTGCTCACTTGAGACATAAACACATATAAGTATGGACTACAGAATCGAAAAGGATACCCTTGGCGAAGTCAAGGTACCTGCCGACAAGCTCTGGGGTGCTCAGACTGAGCGCTCACGCAACAACTTCAAGATCGGCCAGCCCGCCTCCATGCCTTTGGATATCATCCGAGGCTTTGCCTACCTGAAGAAGGGCGCAGCCTACGCCAACCATGAACTCGGCGTCCTGCCCGTGGAGAAGCGTGACCTGATCGCAGCTGTCTGCGACGAGATCCTCGCCGGTAAGCTCGACGATCAGTTCCCGCTAGTCATCTGGCAGACGGGCTCGGGTACGCAGAGCAACATGAACGTCAACGAAGTCATCGCCAACCGTGCACACCAGCTCGCAGGTAAGGTCATCGGCGAAGGCGAAAAGACGCTCCTCCCTAATGACGACGTCAACAAGTCTCAGTCCTCCAACGACACCTTCCCCACCGGCATGCACATCGCTTGCTACAAGAAGGTCGTCGAAGTGACCCTGCCAGGCCTTCGCCAGCTCCACAAGGCACTTGATGCTAAGGCAAAGGAAATGGCCGACGTCGTCAAGATCGGTCGTACCCACCTGATGGACGCTACCCCACTGACCCTCGGTCAGGAATTCAGTGGCTACGCCGCTCAGGTAGAACATGGCATCCGTGCCATCGAGCACACCCTTCCCCATCTGGCAGAACTAGCCCTCGGAGGCACAGCCGTCGGTACCGGGCTCAATACCCCTAAGGGCTACGATGTCGTAGTGGCCCGTCATATCGCCGAATTCACAGGGCTCCCCTTCGTGACGGCTCAGAATAAGTTCGAAGCACTCGCTGCCCACGATGCCATCGTAGAGACCCACGGAGCTCTCAAGCAAGTAGCCGTCTCGCTCAACAAGATCGCTAACGACATTCGCCTCCTAGCCTCTGGTCCTCGTAGCGGTATCGGTGAGATCATCATCCCCGCCAACGAACCAGGCTCCTCCATCATGCCAGGTAAGGTCAACCCCACCCAGTGCGAAGCCCTCACCATGGTCTGCGCTCAGGTAGCGGGTAACGATGTAGCGATCACTGTAGGCGGTATGCAGGGACACTTCGAGCTGAACGTCTTCAAGCCCGTCATGGCTGCTAACTTCCTCCAGAGCGCTCAGCTCCTAGGCGACGCAGCTGTCTCCTTCGATATCCACTGCGTCTCCGGTATCGAGCCTAACCACCCACGTATCAAGGAGCTCCTGAATAACTCCCTGATGCTCGTCACTGCGCTCAATACGCACATCGGCTACTACAAGGCCGCTGAGATCGCTAACGCTGCACACCGCAACGGCACGACGCTCAAGGAAGAAGCTCTTCGCCTCGGCTACGTGACTGCTGAAGAGTTCGACAAGTGGGTACGCCCAGAGGATATGGTTCATCCGCTGGACTAAGCCTTCAGTAGAAACCTCAAGAAAGAATAGGGGCTGTACCACCGATCGGTGGTACAGCCCCTATTGCTTTTGCTTAATGAGATGCGGACTACTCTGCCTCGAGTTGATGGTAGGCTTCGCCTAGGAGATCGATCAGACTCGATGCTGTAAGGCTTCGCTCAGAATAGCGCCCCGCATAGAGCTCCGCCGATAGCCCCACGAGGTGAAGCCCTAGGACGGAAGCCGTGATCGACTGGTAGCCTTGCCCGAGAAGCCCTGCGATGACGCCGGAGAGGACATTAGACGTGCCTCGGGTCTGCATACCAGTATTCCCCGTCGTATCGAAGAAGACCGTCCCCTGAGGAGTACATACAGCAGAGTAGGTACCTCTAAGGATGAAGCAGATATCTAGCCGTCGTGCCAGCTCGAGTGCTTGATCTAGGCGCTCTCGGTCTGAGCCTAGGTAGCCCATCATCTGATCCAGCTCTTCGTGCGTGGCGATGAGGATGCTCTTCGAGGGGAGCTTCTCCATGAGCTTACGCTCCCGAGAGAGCAGAGCGATACCGTCGCTATCGATCACAAGGGGGCGAGGCGAAGATACGAGCAGAGACTCTAGGAGCTCTAGTGCTCCGAGGCTTCGACCGAAGCCCTCGCCGATAGCCACTGTACGGTAGGCATTAAGCTCGTCCGACAGCAGAGAGTGCTCCTGACTCTGGGGGAAGACCGTCAGCTCGGGATGAGCCAGCTCTAGGGGAAGGACCTCCTCTGTCGGCACAAGGGCATGTACCTCGGCACACCCTGCTCTAAAGGCTGCCCGAGTACTGAGGAGCGTACGTCCAGCGTGCCCGGGATGGTGCACGAGGAAGAGCACCTTCCCTCGAGGGAGCTCGACACTAAAGCGGGGTCGCTCATCGAGTGCACGGATGAGCGCTGCATCTTGTATATGGTAGTAGGGAGTCTCTAGATCCTTCTGTGCCTGAAGGCTGATCCCTAGGGAGAGGCATGACCATGCCCCTACATAAGGGTCGTTCTCACGGAAGAAGAAGGCGAGCTTAGGACTATCGAAGGCGATCGTTCGCTCTGCACGGATGACATACTCGAGACTATTCCCCGAGTTGTCTTCCGCAAAGAGTCCTGAGGGGAGTTCGACACTGACGATCGGTGCCTTCGAAGCATTGAGGAAGCTCGAGAGCGCTACATAGCCATCGGCAAGAGGCGTCTGTAGCTCTGCCCCAAAGAGCCCATCGATGATGAGGTCACGAGCACCGATACGTGGCGGGGTGAACTCCGTGAAGATCTCCTCAAGACGAAAGCCCTCCTGAGGGAGCTGATTCCGTACTTCCTCACAGGCCTCAGAGAGCTGACCACTTCGATAGAAGAGGTAGGTCAAGACCGAATGGCCTCTACGAGCCAGGAGCTGAGCGATAGCAAGTGCATAGGCTCCACAGCGACCAGCCCCAGCAAAGACGTAGATAGTACGTCCCCCGAGGGTATAGTGTCTCAGGAGCTCACGCTCGAAGGCCGAAGCAGCCCGATCGATATGATCAAAGGCCGAGAGCTTGTCTACCAGTGCTGCCTGAGCATAGAGGATCTCAAGCTGCTTGCCCGCATAAATCTTCTGCATAGAGAGGGCTGTGTATGATCCGTGTGCTTCGTAGGGGGATTAGTCCATCGTGCCACGCACGATACCACGCTCCGAGGAGCGGATGAAGTCAAGGATGAGCGTACGCTCGTAGCTCTCGGGTATCTCCTCCTCGATCACACGGAAGGCTTCGGTATTGTTGAGCCCACGCTGGTAGAGGGTGCGGTAGATATCGTTGATACGGAAGATCTGCTCGTTGGTGAAGCCTCGACGACGTAGCCCGACGATATTGATCCCGCAGTAGACGATCGGGTCACGACCGATGAGGGTGTAGGGAGGGATGTCCTTGTTCACACGAGAGCCACCCTGGAGCATGACATGCTTGGAGATACGGACGAACTGATGGACCAGTGAGCCACCGCTGAGGATAGCGTAGTCATCGACCTCCACCTCGCCTGCCAGCTGGGTAGCATTCCCCAGGATCACATGGTCACCTAGGACACAGTCGTGAGCGACATGCGAATAGGCCATCAGCAGGCAGTAGCTCCCGACGACGGTCTTACCACGGGAAGCCGTACCACGATTCACCGTGACGCACTCACGTACCATAGTATGATCACCAATGATGGCGACACTCTCTTCGCCAACGAACTTCAAGTCCTGGGGGATACCTGCGATGACAGCACCCGAGTGGATATGGCAGTGCTTACCCAGACGAGCTCCGCTCTTGATGACCGCATGGCTCTCGATGATGCACCCCTCTCCGACCTCGGTATTCTCCTCGATGACGGCAAAGGGATGGACGATGACACCGGCTCCTAGCTTAGCCTCGGGATGGACGCTTGCAAGGGGACTAATATTGGGTTGGGACATATAGGATATATTCATACAGACAAGGAGCCCTCCTACCCTAGCTAAGGGAAGTAGGGCACCTTGCTTCTATTGGTTACTTATTCTTTGCTACCTGAGCCATGAACTCAGCTTCGCAGACGAGCTTCTCTCCGACGAAGGCTAGACCACGCATGTTAGCTACGCCACGGCGGATCTCAGAGAGTAGACGGAGCTTGAAGACAAGCGTATCACCGGGGACGACCTTCTGACGGAACTTCACGTTGTCGATCTTCATGAAGTAGGTCGAGTACTTCTCTGGGTCTTCGATGGTATGGAGTACGAGGAGCCCCCCGACCTGAGCCATAGCCTCTACCTGCAGTACCCCTGGCATCACAGGCTCCGTAGGGAAGTGCCCCTGGAAGAAGGGTTCATTGCCCGAGACGCTCTTGACCCCCACGATATAGTCAGGTCCGATCTCGATGATCTTGTCGACCATCAGGAAGGGATAGCGGTGAGGCAGTAGCTCACGGATGCGGTTGACATCGAGGATAGGCTCTGCATTGGGATCGTAGAGTGGCGCCTGAGCCTCATTGAGCTTGATATCCTTACGGATCTTAGAGCCCATCTCATTGTTGATCTTATGCCCAGGGCAATAGGCTAGGATACGACCACGGATAGGACGCCCTATGAGCGCTAGGTCACCCAGCACATCGAGGAGCTTGTGGCGTGCAGGCTCGTTAGAGAAGATGATCGGTGCATTGTTGATATAGCCCAGCGACAGGTCGGACTTGCGCTCGACATGCATCAGATCGCAGATCTTATGGAGCTGCTCCTGACTCATAGGCTCATCATAGATGACGAGGGCATTATCGAGGTCGCCTCCCTTGATCAGGTTGTTGGCAAGGAGTGCCTCTACTTCACGGACGAAGACGAAGGTACGGCACGAAGCGATCTCCGTATCAAAGTCCTTGAAGTCCTCGAGGGATGCGAACTGGTTGTTCAGCACGGGAGAGTCGAAGGAGATGTGCACATCGATACCGAACTTATTGTCTGGCAGGAGGACGATGCGTGAGCGACCATCAGCCGAGACAACTTCCTGACGACGCTTGACGATGTAGTACTCGATAGGAAGCTCCTGCTCCTCGAGACCAATCTCATTGATCGCCTCTACATAGAGACGTGAGCTCCCATCAAGGATGGGGAACTCGGGAGCATTGACCTCAATGATACAGTTGTCTACTCCCTTGGCATAGAGAGCAGCCATAGCGTGCTCTACCGTGCTGACGGAGGCTTCTCCCTTGACGAGGACAGTACCTCGCTCCGTACCCTTGACGAACTCTGATAGGGCGGGGATCTCTGGGGCACCCTCGAGGTCTACTCGACGGATGACACGTCCCGTACCAGCAGGCGCTGGCAGGAAGGTGATCTCGATATCTAGGCCCGTATGTAGCCCCTTGCCCGAGAGGGAGAAGGGAGCCTTAAGTGTCTTCTGCATATTCATTATCTAATGCTCTTGTGTTGCTTGTTGTTTCAGTTCTGCGAGTTCCTTTTCGAGCGCCTGTAGGCGACGGTACATATCGGGGAGCTTGGGCTGAAGGACGAAGCTCTTCAGTGCATCCCGGAGGGGTATCCCTGGCGACCCCATGAGGGCACTACCAGAGGGGACATTGCTGATCACGCCGGCCTGCCCACCCATCTCGACACGGTCTCCGATGGTGATATGACCGCCGACACCGACCTGCCCACCGAAGCGACACCAGGAGCCGATGGTGGAGGAGCCTGCCAGGCCTACTTGGGCAGCCATGACGGTATGCTCACCGACGAGGCAGTTGTGGGCTATCTGCACGAGGTTGTCGAGCTTGACACCTCGGCGGATGACCGTATTGTCCATGACAGCTCGGTCGATACAGGTATTAGCCCCGATCTCGACATCATCCTCTATTAAGACGCTCCCTAGCTGTGGGATCTTATGGTAGCCATCTGCCTCGGGGGCAAACCCAAAGCCATCGGCGCCGATCACAGCGCCAGCATGGATGATACAGCGAGCGCCGACCTGAACCCCATGATATAGGGTCGCATGGGGGTGGACGGTCGTCCCCTCCCCTAGGGTCACACCCCGCCCGATGTATGCGAAGGGATAGATCTTACAGCCTCGTCCGATCTTAGCGCCCTCCTCTACTACAGCAAAGGCACCGATGTAGAGATCTTCACCGAGCTCCACCCCTTCGGCACAGCGTGCATCGGGGGAGATACCACGGAGTGAGGGTACCGTCTGTTGCTCGACGAGCTGCATCAGCTGAGCGAGCGCTGCGTAGGGATCTGCCACACGGATGAGGGTGGAGGAGATAGGTTGCTTGGGAGCGAAGTCGTCGGCGACGAGGAGGATAGAAGCCTCGGTCGTATAGGCGTAGGCCTCGTACTTAGGGTTAGCTAGGAAGGCGAGGTCACCAGCCTTAGCCGACTCGATCTTCCCAAAGTTGGAGACGAGGACAGAGCTATCGCCCTCTATCTTCCCGGAGATAAGCGGTGCTATCTGGGCGGCACTAAACTGCATGTTCGGTCTTATCGGTTAGTTCTGCCGGAGCGCTTAGGCTTCGACCAGCTTATTCTTGATGAGTATATCAGCCATCTGTCGGCGTAGCTGCTCTGCTTCGGCGCCAGCTGCATTGGCGAAGGCCTCGGTGCTATCAGCGTAGATGATGCTACGCGAAGCATTGACCAGGAGGCCACACTGGCTATTGAGCCCGAAGCGGGCTACATCCTCCAGGCTACCGTTCTGTGAGCCGACACCGGGGACGAGGAGGAAGGCATCGGGGACGATGGCACGTACCCGCTCGAGCATGTCGGCCTTAGTAGCACCGACGACGTACATGAGCTGGTCACTGCTCCCCCACTCCTTGCTCTTGCGTAGGACACGCTCGAAGAGAGCTTCCTCACCATCTACCTGAGAGAGCTGGAAGTCTGAAGCTCCTTCGTTGGAGGTCAGAGCCAGCAGGATCACCCAGCGTCCAGGATACTTCAGGAAGGGCAGGACACTATCACTCCCCATGTAGGGAGCTACGGTGAGGGCATCGACCTTGAGGTGCTCGAAGAAGCTACGGGCATACATATCGCTGGTATTCCCTATATCACCACGCTTGGCATCAGCGATGATGAACTGGTCGGGGTAGTTCGTCTGGATGTACTCCACAGTCTTCTCAAAGGCTTGCAGGCCGAAGGACCCCATGCTCTCATAGAAGGCGAGGTTGGGCTTGTAGGCCACACACAGATGCGCCGTAGCGTCGATGATCCGCTTGTTGAAGGCGAAGATAGGATCATCCTCCTCCAGCAGGAACTGGGGAATCTTGCGCACATCGGTATCTAGGCCGACACAGAGGAAGGACTTCTTCCTCTTAATATTCTCAAATAGTTCGTCTCTTGTCATAGTCTTTGATCTACTCTGGAGTGGGTTTATCGTGGAGGATTAGAGGGCTCTAGGCTAAAGGGCTGCTTCCTTCATACGCTCGATGTTCTCAGCGATGATCAGCTCATCGATGATGGGCTGGATGTCGCCCGACATGATCGCAGAGAGGTTGTAGAGCGTCAGGTTGATGCGGTGGTCGGTCACACGACCCTGAGGATAGTTGTAGGTGCGGATCTTCGCTGAGCGGTCACCCGTAGAGACCATGGTCTTGCGTCGAGCAGCGATCTCTTCGTTGTGCTTCGTCAGCTCGATGTCGTAGAGCTTGGTACGAAGCATCTGCATAGCGAGCTCACGGTTAGCCAGCTGGGTACGTGCTTGCTGACAGACGACGACGATACCGGTAGGCTTGTGGGTAAGCTGGACCTTGGTCTCGACCTTATTGACGTTCTGCCCCCCAGCACCACCAGAGCGAGCTGTCTGCATCTCGATATCTGCGGGGTTGAGCACGACGTCGACCTCCTCGGCTTCGGGGAGGACAGCGACGGAGGCTGCTGAGGTATGGACACGGCCCTGAGTCTCCGTCTCGGGGACACGCTGGACACGGTGGACACCGCTCTCGTACTTGAGGACGCCATAGACCCCGTCACCTGAGACGGTGAAGATGATTTCCTTGTAGCCACCAGCCGTCCCTTCGCTCATGCTCGTGACCTCGGTAGTCCAGCCTCGGCCTTCGCAGTAGCGTACGTACATGCGGTAGAGGTCGCCAGCGAAGAGCGCTGCCTCATCACCGCCCGTACCGCCACGGATCTCCATGACCACATCCTTAGCGTCCTCGGGGTCTGCAGGGATCAGCAGGAGCTTGATCTCCTCCTCGAGGGATGGGATACGCTCCTCAGCCTCCTGCATCATCTCACGAGCCATAGTACGAAGCTCGGGGTCAGACTCAGAGTCTAGGGTCTCACGCCCCTCCTGGATATTCCCCAGGAGGTTACGATACTCCTTCCCCTTGTCGAGGATACGCTCCAGATCTCGATACTCCTTGCTGAGCTTCATGAAGCGCTTTTGGTCAGCGATGATATCTGGGGCGGTGATGAGTGAAGTGATCTCTTGGAAACGTATCTCCAAGCTCTCTATACGACTAAGCAGGTCGTTGTCCGTTGCCATGTAGGTATATTGGGTAGCTTTTTATTCGTAGTGAAGCTCTCCGTAGGGAGAGTAGATAGTGAGGTGATTCTGCTCGGCAGACTCTACTCGGCCGATGATCTGGGCTGGTACTCCGAAGCGCTCCGAGATCTCAATGATACGAGCGGCATGCTCGGGGGAGACATAGAGCTCCATACGGTGGCCCATGTTGAAGACCTTGTACATCTCTGCCCAAGGTGTACCGCTCTCCTTCTGGATCAAGTCAAAGAGAGGGGGAATGGGGAACATATTGTCCTTGATGACGTGCTTCCCCTCAACGAAGTGAAGCACCTTAGTCTGGGCTCCTCCCGAGCAGTGCACCATCCCGTGGATCTCGGGGCGAAGCTCGTCGAGGATCGCCTTGATGATCGGGGCATAGGTACGTGTGGGAGAGAGGATGAGGCGCCCTGCATCTAGGGGCGTGCCTGCGATGGGCTCGGTGAGTGCCTTAGAGCCACTATAGACGAGGTCGTCAGGTGTAGCGGCATCGTAGCTCTCGGGGAAGCGACTGGCTAGGCTATGCTCCAGCACATCATGGCGAGCAGAGGTCAGGCCGTTGCTCCCCATACCACCGTTGTAGCTCGTCTCGTAGGTAGCCTGACCAAAGGAGGCTAGCCCGACGATGACATCTCCTGCCTGTATGCGAGCATTGTCGATGACATCTGAGCGCTTCATTCGGCAGGTGACCGTGCTATCGACAATGATAGTACGTACGAGGTCGCCCACGTCAGCGGTCTCACCGCCCGTAGCATAGACACCTATACCTTGATCCCGAAGCTCTGCTAGAAGCTCCTCTGTACCATTGATGATCGCAGCGATGACTTCCCCTGGGATGAGGTGCTTATTGCGCCCGATCGTCGAGGAGACTAAGATCCCGTCGACAGCCCCCACGCAGAGTAGGTCGTCGATATTCATGATCAGCGCATCCTGTGCGATGCCCTTCCAGACGGAGAGGTCGCCCGTCTCCTTCCAATAGATGTAGGCTAGAGAGGACTTGGTGCCCGCACCATCGGCGTGCATGATGTTGCAGTACGCTTCATCGCCCCCGAGGATATCAGGGATGATCTTACAGAAGGCCTTAGGGTAAAGCCCCTTGTCTACATTGCGAATGGCGTTGTGCACATCCTCCTTCGAGGCCGAGACACCACGCTGCATATAGCGCTCATTCATAAATGTCGGATCAAGTATAGTCGTGAGTAGTTAGCGCAGACGGAGGATATCCCCTTCTTCGGGGACATAGTCACCATCCTTGTCATTGAGTTTGTAGAGGCGATCGAGACGAATACCATAGCGCTGAGCGATGTCATGCATGGAGTCTCCGATACGCACGGTATAGGTCGAATAGCGAGGCGATGCCTCCTTGTTCTTGGGTTCTAGGTAGACGATATCCCCTTCGTTAAGGGGGAAGTCCTCGGGGGTATCATTATACTTGGCGAGCTTCTTCGCTGAGATGCCCATGTCGGCTGCGATACGCTCATAGGTATCGTTCTGGTCGGCGAGGACGTACAGCAGACCATAGCTGAGGTAAGAGGGACGCTGAGGGCCGTCGTAGGAGCGACGAGCGGGATCCGTCGTACGGCGAGGAGCATAGCCTCCGCCCGAGTACCATGTGGGGTACTCCCCATGGTCGAAGGTATAGAGCTCATAGTCCTCGATGACCTTGATCAGCATATTCGCATAGCCCTTGTTCGTCGCATAGCCACAGAGCTGAAGGCCCTTAGCCCATCCTCGATAGTCATCGTAGCGCAGGGCGAAGAGGCGCTGGTAGCGACGAGCCTTGAGGAAGAGGGAGTGATCATCATAGCTATCCTTCGCCGAAGGGTAGCTACGGAAGCAGTCATTGGGGTTGTCATCTCGGCGGTAGGTACGTCGGCCTGACCAGGTCGAGTGGCACTTGATCCCGAAGTGATTGTTGTGCTCTTGAGCGAGGGTACTTGTCCCTGCCCCTGTCTCGATCAAGCCCTGTGCCAGGGTGATACTTGCAGGGATAGCGTGACGATCCATCTGACGTCGGGCCTCGGCCTGATAGGTGCGGATATAGTCCATGTAAGTGGGCTTGCGCAGCACCTGCGCAGAGGCACCCACTAGACTCAGCAGGAGCAATGCGAAGATACCGATACAAGAGCGACGCACGGAATGGCTGATTCTCATCATTTAGTTGTATCGAATGTCATTTAGCCGTAGCATATAGCTACAAGTAGGGGCAAAGATACGAATTATATAGGGATTCATCAGTTGGCTCTATCCTAGTGGAATGGCATACTTTCTCGCCCTCCTTAGTCACTCCCCTGCCCCGTAGCAGGCTAGAGAAAAGAAGTACCCCATCCATGCCCCTTCGGAGGGAGGCATGAATGGGGTATCTAGGTGACCCAGGCATGGGTCACTTGGGGGAGGGATGTGTAGGGGCTCTTCTTCCCTAGCGTAGCTGGGTCTCTGGGGCGGAGGGTAGTGAGGGAGAGCTATAAGGTAGGGGAAGAGGCGTCCTCGTTCTGAAGGTTCTTCGAGTAGGCCTTATCCTTGCCTCGTGAGAGGTGATAGGACACCCCCAGGAGGATCATATTCTTATTGTCATGGATCCACGTCTTAGCACTCCACTGGACGAGACGCTCACCGAGCGTATACTCATGATAATAGGCCGGCGTCCCGATGAATAGCATCGAGGCAGAGAACTTCCAATTTCCCGTGCGGTAGGAGATCGAGGCTGTATGCTCGGGCTCCATACGAGAGGCATAGCCCGAATCATAGGTATAAGTCGGGAGGGCGTACTTGTAGTAGAGCTGTAGCCCCTTATGCTGGGCCGTCAGCGAAAACATACCATAGAACAAACTACGATCATAACTAATCTCCGATGAGCGAAGTCTACTATAAGTAGGTATGAGGTACGTATCTAGAAGCAGGGTGTTGTCACCGAAGGGCTTGACGAGCACCTTTGCCCCCGCAGCAAGTTCGTCACTCCATGCTCCATTGATCGGAGCGAACGTGATCCCTGCCCCCTCACGCTTCATAGCCTGGATATGCGGGCGATGTGTGTGCTGATAGAGACCCACCAGCTTGATGTCAAAGATCCCCTTGATATACGTATACATAGCGGTCAGCTTACGCATATGCGCATTCTCTAGCTGGGGATTGCCTACGGTAGTGATATCACGGGTAGCTCGTCTGCGGTTACTACTGAGTTGCTCCAGACTAGGCAGGATGGGCTCGTCATCGTACATCAAGCGCAGGTCACTACCTCCACCTAGGCTATAGCCGAGTACGACCTTCGGGGTGAAGGCGAGGGTACTGTAGGAGCGGTAGCTCGAATGATTGAGCGTGTGGGTCAAGCCTAGGCTCACACGATACAGCAGTCTACCCTGACGCCCCGAGACCTCACTGTAGCCATAGTGCTGCCATGTACGGCTGGTGTAGTCGAGGAGGCCGAAGTGATTGTCTACCTGTGAATGTAGGAAGGAGACCTCTCCCCTGTAGCCCGAACTGATCCGTAAGAGTCCCGTCTCTCGGGTGTGTGCTAGCTCGAGGATGACCGAGCGCTTACTATTGTCCAGCTTCATGAAGTCCTCGTAGCTCGTGAGACCTGTAGTGACACCCTGCTCTCGGGTCTTCGTCTCTCGCTTAGTGGAGAAGAGCGTCCCCACGAGGTTGATGCTCAGTTCGTCCTTCTCCCCAAGCTTACGCCAATGGTAGAGGTCAAGCGAGGGGTTGAACTGCTGGGTCCTATCCCTACCCGTGGTGGTCAGCTTCTCCCCAGCTACTCCGTCTACAGTGTAGAGACCCGAGCCGATATTGTCGGAGAAGCGTCGCTCAGCTCTCGGCTGTAGACGGGCCTCCCATAGGTAGCGGTCATCCACTACGTAGGCGTACTTGAGAGCGGGGCTGTGCGTCGTATAGCCAAAGGCATCATGGTCCGAGTAGGTGAGCTGTAGTGCCCGATGATCTAGGCTGTAGCGATACTCGGCGAGTGACTCACGATCTCGATAGTCCCGATAGTTCAGTGAGTACTCCAGGCTCAGCTTGTGCCGGCCACGGATCAGAGAGGCATAGGCCTCATCATTAGCGAAGCCTGTCGTGAAGGCGTGCCTGAGGGAGCCTCCTACGATGTAGCCATCATCTAGCCCGGAGACGATGATATTGATCACACACTCCACAGCTCGGTATCGAGCGGGCGGGATATCATATACCTCTACCCGCTTGATCTTCTCTTTGGGGAGCATGAGCACATCCGTCTTCGTGGAGCGTACCCCATTGATCAGGAGCTGCACCTCCCCACCCATAGCTCCCTTGATACGGTCGTGCATCACGTCGAAGCTGACTGAGGGAAGGGTCCTGAGCAGATCATAGCTATGTAGTGCCTCCTGGACAGTCTTCCTGTCGAAGGTGATCACCCTACGGTCGGCTCGCTGATGTGTAGCCTGAGCCTGTACCACCACATCATCCAGCACCTGACTATCCTGCTGTAGCTCATCGAGGAGCTCCATCGAGATCCCTTGACTGGGCATCACGACACGAAGCCGTCGCTCCAGAGGCTTGTAGCCGAGGGAACTGATACGTAAGAGGTAGCGCCCGACCTTGACATCACTGAAGAGGTAGCCACCCTGGAGGTCGGTAGCCCCTCTGAGTACGAGTGTCGAGTCCCGCTCACTCACGAGGGTGACGGAGGCAAGGGTGATCGGCTCCTTAGTCTTCGCATCCTCCACCTGCCCCCGCACCTCGACCTGAGCGAGGAGACTCAAGGGGGCGATCACGAGGAGGAGCGCTATCAAACAGAACTTATTCATAGACGCTCTAAGCTAAAATCCATGGGGACAAGCTTCTCTACAGGAAAATCCCGGACGAAGAAGTCGATTGATCCAGCGAAGTAGTCATTCGCCTGTAGCGGGTGTGTGATGACTATCTTGTCGAGCATAGCCCCCGTCATCTGGAGGAGCACATCTGCTTGTTTCTTAGTCTGCACCATACGACCTGAGACGAAGAGCTTGTAGCTAAGCCCATCCGCATCGGAGATCGTCGTGCCCTTCCTCTGAGCGCCCTTGATGGCGCTGGTTGCGAGGTCAAGTATCATCTTGTCTGCATCCGCCTTCTTCGGGACGATCGTCAATGATGTGAGGTACTTCTCTAGAGCATCAAGGCGGATATGCGTGCTGATATGACCCGTGAAGCCAGGATTCTTGTCAATAGGGATTCGACGAAAGCGATACGTCCCACTAGGGAGATGTACCGTGAGGATATGATCCTTGTAGGGGTCTATAGGGACACCCTTGAATGAAGCCTCCCCGTTGGCATTCGTTACCGTGACGGCGATGATGTCATTAGGCTTATCTTGGCAGGATAGGTAAACGGGGAGATAGGGAAAGCGTTGCTCAACTCCGGCCTTCGTCTTGCAGTACACGTTGCCTAGGTAAAAGAACTCCGTCGATCGCTGTGCATACAGAGCCAAGCTAGAGAGTAGCATGCTCACGGCGATGAGTAGGGTCGTCAGTGGTTTCATATCGTTTGGATTTGAGATGGTGCGGATGGGAAGTACAGCTTCAAGATTCATATTCGGAGACTACCCTACCCCAAGATGGGAGGCATCAAGCTATCCTTATAGTCAAGCAGGGCGACTCATAGACGCTCTAGGGTAAAGGTCATGGGGGTAAGTTTCTGCAGAGGTACATCTCGGACAAAGAAGTCGATTGATCCAGCGAAGTAGTCATTCGCCTGTAGCGGGTGCGTGATGACTATCTTGTCGACCTCGGCCCCCGTTATCTTGAGGAGCGCATCCGCAAGCCTCTTGTCCTGCACCAGGTGACCTGAGAGGAAGAGCTTGTAGTTAAGCCCATCCGCATCGGAGATCGTCGCACCCTTCCGCTGAGCGCCCTTAATGGCGCTCGTCGCAAGGTCTAGTGCCAGCTTATCTGTATCTGCCTTCTTCGGGACAATCGTCGATGATGTGAGGTACTTCTCTAGAGCATCAAGTCGAATATGCGTACTAATATTGCCTCTGAAGCCAGGATCCTTGTCGAGACCAGAGCAGAAAAAGCGGTACGCACCACTAGGGAGATGTACCGTGAGGACATGATCCTTGTACGCGTCTATAGGCACTCCCTTGAATGAAGCCTCCCCGTTGGCATTCGTTACCGTGACGGCGATGATGTCATTAGGCTTGTCGTAGCGGGATAGGTAAACGGGGAGGTAGGGGAAGCGCTGCTCAACTCCCGCCTTAGTCTTGCAGTAGACGGTGCCGAGGTAAAAGAACTCCGTCGATCGCTGTGCATGCAGGGCCAAGCTAGAGAGTAGCATGCTCACGGCGATAAGTAGGGTCGTCAGTGGTTTCATATCGTTTGGACTTTAGATGGTGTGGATGGGAAGTACGGCTTCAGGACTCATTTTCGGAGACTACCCCTGCCCAAGACGGGAGGCCAAGCTCGCCCTATAGCCTAAGGGACTACGAGAGCAAAGCGAGGGTGACGGAGGCAGAGATTGCCGGGAGGAGAAGGTCATCCTGGGAGATCAGGCTCTGTGAGCACAGGACTCCTCTGTGATCTAATGGGGTGGATGGTGAGATAGGCACTTCATACAGCTATATTATCTTAGAGCTGTACACCTAGAGGATCTACCTTGCGTTTGGCTAAAGAGTATGCGCTGGTATCAAAGGGTGTATCAAGCTCCTGAATGAGGATTTATGACTGCACTTGATCTTGTTTATGCTCTAAAGGTAGAGAGACTCAATGAATAATCAAAATCCCCAGGCTAAAGCATAGCCGACATCCCGTTCGCACGACTCTGCTGAGTAGGCCAGCTATAGGCTCAGACCATAGGAGGAGATACTGGATGAGACGAGGGAAGTCTATAGCTTACGGGCGGAGCATCTTTATCCTGAGGGCGTAGCTATGTGGCAATCCTATGCCCCGGAGGATGGCGTGCTTTCTCACTCTGCTGAATCACTCCCCTACCCCGTAGCAGGCTAGCGAAAAGAAGTACCCCATTCGTGCCCCTTCGGAGGGAGGCATGAATGGGGTGTCTAGGCGACCCATTCATGGGGTACCCGAGCGACCCATGAATGGGGTCCTTCGGTGACCCATGCATGGGTCACTTGGGGAGGTATGTATGGGGGTGTTTTTCCTCGCGCCTTAGCGGGGGGATGGTGAGGTCTTCTCCCCAAGCTCCAGTACTGTGTCTAGGTAGCGGATGATCCCGTCCCAGTCCTCGGCATCGAACCAACGAATCTCCTCGTCCCGTCGCCACCAGGAGAGTTGCTTGCGGGCATAGTGTCGGCTATTGCGCTGGATGAGGCGCACTGCTTCCTCGAGGTCTATTTCTCCCGAGAAGTGGGCGAAGAGCTCCTTGTAGCCGACGGTATTCAGGGCATTGAGCTGTCGCTGAGGATAGACCCTACGAGCCTCTTCCACCAGCCCCGCCTCCAGCATCATATACACACGCCGATCGATGCGCTCATAGAGCTCCTCCCGCTCTCGGGTAAGCCCCAGCTTGATGATGCGGAAGGGGCGCTCCTTCTTCCTCCCCGAGTGGAAGGAAGAGAAGGGTCGTCCCGTGGAGAGGGAGACCTCGTAGCCGTGGAGGACCCGCTTATAGTTCTTCGGGTCTACCGAATGGTAATAGTCGGGATCAAGGATCTTCAGTTCGCCCAAGATCCCCTCAAGGCCTTCCTCTTCGTAGCGTCGCCACACCGCCTGTCGCACCTCATCACGCACATCGGGCATCTCATCGATCCCGTGGCAGAGGGCATCGACATACATCATCGAGCCACCCGACACCAGAGCGATCGGTCGCTCCCCCTCAGAGAAGAGCCGAGGGAGAAGGGCCATAGCTTCCGCCTCAAACATCGCTGCGCTGTAGGGCTCCTCCACTGAGCGCTCCCCGACGAAATAATGAGGCACAGCCGCCCGCTCCTCTAGGGAGGGGGCAGCTGTGCCGATGGGTAGCTCACGGAAGATCTGACGAGAGTCTGCCGAGAGGATGCTACAGCCGAGGTGCTGTGCTAGGCGAATGCTCAGAGCCGTCTTCCCTACCCCCGTCGGACCGACGAGTACAAGGAGCGTCTCGGGCATGCACCTAGTAGAGGCTCTCAGCATCCGCTATATCGAAGCCTTCGAGGTCAATATCACCTTCGTCGATCGAGTCTTCGTCGAAGACATCTTCGTCCCAAGTATCCGCACCTGTAGGAGTAGCACTTCGGGCGGCAGCCTCTTCGATCGAAGCAAGCTGCTTGGGGGCTTTACCCTCAGCATGGGTGACGACAGGCTTGTCGAGGCTCTTGCCTGGGATGAGCTCTGCCAGCTCGATGAAGAAGCCTCGCTCGGAGAGCATATCGAAGACGAAGAAGAGATGCTGCCCCTTCTGATCGAGGAGATCCTCCAGAGCGGTCTCAGACATCAGATAGCTGTCTTCGTCCGAACTCATCCCCATATCCATCATCGTGACCTCCTGCTCCTTCTGCCAGTCCTCATCACAGAGGTAGAAGGTGGTCAGCTCATCATGAGCGTAGCCGAGGGAATCAAGGATGAAGTCGTTTAGCTCTAGGAAGGTAGCCTCCGAGTCGATCTGTATCTCTCTCTTGAAGAAATCATTCTCATCGGAGAGCATCAATAAGCGGTATACCATAGGTCGTACTGTAGTCGTGCGATTATTCTTACTTAGTAGCAGGGACGAGGTTGAGATAGAGCTCATCGAGCTGCTCCTGATCGATCAGCGAAGGAGCGTCGATCATCACGTCACGTCCAGCATTGTTCTTGGGGAAGGCGATGCAGTCTCGGATGCTATCCAGCCCTGCGAAGAGGGAGACGAAGCGGTCAAGACCATAGGCCAAGCCCCCGTGAGGAGGAGCCCCGTACTTGAAGGCATTCATCAGGAAGCCGAACTGCTCTTGAGCTCGCTCAGGGGTGAAGCCTAGGAGGTCAAACATCCGTGCCTGTAGCTTGCTGTCGTGGATACGGATCGATCCGCCTCCGACCTCTACGCCGTTGATGACCATATCGTAGGCATTGGCTCGTACCGCCCCTGGATCGGTCTCCAGCAGGGGTACATCCTCAGGCTTAGGCGAGGTGAAGGGATGGTGCATAGCGTAGAAGCGCTGTGTCTCTTCGTCCCACTCGAAGAGGGGGAAGTCCACGACCCAGAGGCAGGAGAACTTGCTCTTGTCTCTTAGTCCAAGCTGGCTACCCACCTCGAGGCGAAGCTCACAGAGCTGCTTGCGTACCTTCATCGCATCATCACCCGAGAGGATGAGGATGAGATCACCAGGCTTGGCCTGCATCGCCTGTGCGAGCTGCTGGAGGGTCTCCTGAGTGTAGAACTTGTCCACACTGCTCTTGACAGAGCCGTCCGCCTCTACACGGGCATAGACGAGGCCCTTAGCACCGACCTGAGGACGCTTGACGAAGTCCGTCAGTGCATCCAGTTGCTTACGGGTGTAGCTCCCTGCTCCCTCGGCGCAGATCCCTCCGATATAGGCTGCATCGTCGAAGACAGAGAAGCCGTAGCCCGAGAGTACATCCTTCAGCTCGACGAACTCCATACCGAAGCGAGTATCGGGCTTATCCGATCCGTAGCGCTTCATGGCTTCGTGCCAGCTCATACGTGGGAAGGGAGTGGGGATATCTAGATCAAGGAGCTCCTTGAAGAGGTGACGTGTCATCCCCTCGAAGATCGTCAGCACATCCTCCTGCTCGACGAAGCTCATCTCGCAGTCGATCTGTGTGAACTCAGGCTGACGGTCCGCACGAAGGTCTTCGTCACGGAAGCACTTGACGATCTGGAAGTAGCGATCGAAGCCACTGACCATCAAGAGCTGCTTGAAGGTCTGGGGGGACTGAGGTAGCGCATAGAACTGATTGGGGTTCATGCGTGAGGGGACGACGAAGTCACGTGCCCCTTCGGGGGTAGACTTGATGAGGACGGGAGTCTCGACTTCGAGGAAGCCCTCAGCATCTAGGTAGCGACGTACCGCTAGGGCGAAGCGGTGACGGAGCTCGAGATTGGAGCGGACACAGCCACGACGTAGATCCAGATAGCGGTACTTCATACGGAGGTCATCCCCCCCGTCGGTATCATCTTCGATGGTGAAGGGTGGTACTTCGGCGGGATTGAGGATGCGTAGCGTAGATACTGCGATCTCGATATCCCCTGTAGCGAGCTTAGGATTCTTGTTCTCTCGCTCAGTGACCTCACCCGTGATCTGGATGACATACTCACGTCCGAGCTTCTCTGCCTCGGCGACAAGAGCCTCCCCGACGAGTGCTTCGTTGAAGACAAGCTGTGTGATCCCGTAGCGATCACGGAGATCAATGAAGGTCATGCCACCCATACGGCGAGCCTTCTGAACCCAGCCAGCGAGCGTCACTTGCTCCCCGACATTGCTGAGGCGCAGAGCGCCACAGGTAGTAGTGCGATACATATTCTTCTTTTGCCTTGCTGACACCGAAGCTAGGACTCAGGTGCCGAGTGATAACTTATGTTTGTATCACAAAAATACAAAGATTGTAGGGGACTTGTACCATAGATACCCCATGTTTCTACGATAGCTACCCTACTTCTCGTGGGAGAGCTACCCCATGGAGGGGGTAGATACAAAAATAAAGTGGGTAGAAGCTGTATCTTGCTTCTACCCACTCTTCAGTCGGGATGACTGGATTCGAACCAGCGACCACTCGCCCCCCAGACGAGTACTCTAACCGGGCTGAGCTACATCCCGAGTGCTCTAGGCATCCTACTATGAGGATTACCCTTTTGCGGTGCAAAGGTAAGGAGAAGATGGTTAATTACCAAATGTCTCCCTAAGAAAGTCCAATCCTTGACGAATTAGCCCTTCATCCTCGACCTCTATGGGCACGATCTCCCCCGGCGCTATGACACCCATGATCGTGATCACCCCTCGTGTATTCTTCTTATCCTGACGCATGAGTCTGAGGAGCTCGGGATAAGCCTTGCAGGTATAGTAGTAGGGCGAGTATAGCTCCCGAGCCAGAGCCATCAGTTGGCGAATATACGTGCGGTCATTCCCCTTGATGAGTGATGTGATGTAGCTCTCGATGAGCAGACCAAAGACGACGGCCTCTCCATGAGGAAGGGTACGAAGGGAAGGATGCGCATGCGAATAAGCCTCCAGCGCATGCCCCACCGTGTGACCGATGTTGAGGATACGCCGGAGTCCTTGCTCACGAGGGTCAGCTTCGACGACCGAGCTCTTGTAGGCAATGCTCTTCTCGACGAGCGCCTGCCACTCCTCGTCCATCAGCCCCATGGGATCACCTATATGGAGGACTTCTCGCCAAGCATCCGTACCCATCAAGGTAGCGTGCTTGATCACCTCACCATAGCCCGAGAGGAGCTCTTCGATAGGGAGCGTGCGGAGGAAATCAATATCTATGAGGACTTCACTTGCTGGATGGAAGGAGCCGATGAGGTTCTTCACCCCGAGGAAGTCAATAGCCGTCTTCCCTCCTACCGAAGCATCCACCATCGAGAGGAGGGTCGTCGGCACATAGACCGTACAAATGCCACGCATGTAGGTAGAGGCAGCAAAGCCACCAAGGTCGAGGAAGGCTCCTCCGCCGATGACGACAAGCACGCTACGACGAGTTGCCCCACCTTCGCTGAGCCAAGCCCACAGCTCCCCGAGGCGCTCCGTGGTCTTACTCTCCTCTCCTCCTGGGAGGATGAGGGTGGTAGGCGGCTCGGATAGCGAGGCAGTAAGCCGAGAGATGAGCTCGGGATGAAGCTCACTCACCCGCTCCTCGAGGAGGATAAACAAACGATCGCAAGCTAGCCCCTCAGCGACTGAGGGGAGCTTGCGATCGAGTATCTGTGTACCGATGATCATCTGTACAGGGCGTAAGCTATGCCTTCAGCTCCATGGCTCCGAGAAGCTCGTCGACAGCGGCCTTGAGCCCATCGACGTCCTTACCCCCAGCCGTAGCGAAGTGGGGCTGACCGCCACCACCGCCCTGGATGTGCTTAGCAGCAGAGCGAAGGAGCTGGGAGGCATTCCAGCCTCTTGACTCGACTAGGTCCTTGCTGATCATCAGCGTAAGGCTAGGCTTCTGAGAGCTAGGATCGACACAAGCCGCTACGAAGACGAAGGGCTCATGGAGCTCACCTGCGATCTGGAAGGCGATGTCCTTGACGACCTCAGCGGGCACTTCCTTCTCGACGAGGAAGAGACGTACACCGCCTATCTCGACACGCTTCTCTAGGAGCTGACGCTTCTTCTCGGCGATCTGCTCACGGATATATTCACCGACTTGCTTGCCGAGCTCTACATTCTCCTCGAGGGTCTTACGGATAGCCGTCATCAGCTGAGGACTATTGTTGAAGAGCTGGCGGATGCTATCGATCAGGTCGGCCTGCTCGTAGAGGTAGTTCTCTGCTGCTTCGCCGGTGACGGCTTCGATGCGTCGTACCCCTGCAGCGACAGACGACTCACTGGTGATACGGAGTGTACCGATGACACCCGTAGAAGCCACGTGCGTCCCCCCACAGAACTCCGTAGAAGAGCCAAAGCGGATCACACGGACATGATCCCCGTACTTCTCACCAAAGAGTGCCATAGCACCCATCTCACGAGCCTCGTCGATAGGGACCTCACGGAACTCCTGCAGTGGGATGCAGGCACGGATACGACGGGAGACAATGCGCTCGACAGCACGGAGCTGTTCGGGCTCGACCTTGGCAAAGTGAGCGAAGTCAAAGCGGAGCACTTCGTCGGAGACGAACGATCCCTTCTGCTCGACATGTACCCCGAGGACTTCACGAAGAGCTTCGTGCAGTAGATGGGTAGCCGAGTGATTCGCTTCGATGCGGTGGCGACGCTCTTCGTCGACGACAGCACGGAAGGCTCCCTCGAGCGAGGCGGGGAGCTTCTTCATCAGGTGGATGGCTAGGTTATTCTCACGCTTCGTGTCGAAGATCTCATACTTGGTATCATCGGAGGCGATGAGGAAGCCCTTATCACCGACCTGCCCCCCCATCTCTGCATAGAAGGGCGTCTCAGAGAGCACTACCTGGTAGAAGGTCGTATTCTTCTGCTTCACCTCACGGTAGCGAAGGATCTCGGTCGTGCACTCCAGTGTGTCGTAGCCTACGAAGTGTACAGCAGAGCCTTCGCTGACGACCTGCCAGTCACCGGCGTCGATGGTAGCAGCATTGCGTGCTCGCTCCTTCTGCTCCTGCATGGCCTTATCGAAGCCTGCTTCATCAACGCTCAGCCCCTGCTCCGTCAGGATCAGTGCCGTCAGGTCAAGGGGGAAACCATAGGTATCATAGAGGACGAAGGCATCGTGTCCGTCTAGGACCGTCTTACCCGCCTTCTTAGCTTCTTCGATCTGCTTATCCAGGAGGCGAATACCCGTCTCCAGCGTACGCAGGAAGCTCTCTTCCTCCTCACGCATCACCTTAGAGATGAGGTCGCGACCAGCGATGAGCTCGGGGTAGGCATCACCCATCGTCTCGATGAGTACGGGTAGGAGGCTGTACATGAAGGCCTCACGACGCCCTAGGAAGGTATAGCCATAGCGCACGGCACGGCGAAGGATACGGCGGATCACATAGCCAGCCTTAGCATTGGAGGGGAGCTGCCCATCGGTGATAGCGAAGGCGATGGTACGGATATGGTCTGCGATGACACGCATAGCGACATCCGACTTAGCATCCGCCCCGTACTCGATCCCCGTCAGGGTAGCGATCGCCTGGATCATGGGAGTGAAGACATCCGTATCGTAGTTCGAAGTCTTGCCCTGCATAGCCATGCAGAGACGCTCGAAGCCCATCCCCGTGTCGATGACACGGTTAGGCAGGGGCTCGAGTGAACCATCGGCCTTACGATTGTACTGCATGAAGACGAGGTTCCAGATCTCGATGACCTGTGGGTGGCTCTGATTGACTAGCGAAAGGCCATCTACAGCCTTGCGCTCCTCGTCGGAGCGAATATCGATATGGATCTCGGAGCAAGGACCGCAGGGACCTTGGTCTCCCATCTCCCAGAAGTTGTCGTGCTTATTGCCGTTGATGATCCGCTCCTTGGGTAGATGCTTCTCCCAGATAGCAGCGGCTTCGTCATCACGCTCTAGCCCTTCGGCGGGAGCACCCTCGAAGACCGTCACGTAGAGACGCTCGGGCGAGAGCTTCAGGACCTCGGTCAGATATTCCCACGCCCAGTCAATAGCTTCCTGCTTGAAGTAGTCGCCGAAGGACCAGTTACCCAGCATCTCAAACATCGTATGGTGGTAGGTATCGTGCCCTACCTCCTCGAGGTCGTTGTGCTTACCGCTGACGCGGAGGCACTTCTGGGAGTCCGCTACACGGCTGTGCTTGATCTCGGCATTACCGAGGATAATGTCCTTGAACTGATTCATCCCTGCGTTGGTGAACATCAGGGTAGGGTCGCCCTTGATGACCATCGGAGCGGATGGTACGATCGTATGCCCCTTGCTCTTAAAGAAGGCTTTATATGACTCGCGGATCTCTTTTGAGGTCATTTGTTTCTTTGTCTAGGTGATATATTGGTTTTATCGTGCAAAGGTACGCTATTTATAGGTAGTGTCGAAGCCTCACCCCTTCGCCGACCTCTTGATGCCCCACTCGAAGAGGAAGAGATCGACGGAAGACAAAAATACGCTGGCGAAGGAAGGACTTCACCCCGACGAATTTGTGGGGGCGATCCACGGGGTGAAAGGGCGCTGTCTGGAGCGCTCCGAGCGAAGTCTTCCGAAGGGGTAAAAAACGACCTACGGTAGGTCGCAAGGACGACCCACGGTAGGTCGTCATCACGACCTACAGTAGGTTTTTTCAGCGACCTATCGTGGATCATTTTTTGCCCCCTCCCAAAGCCCCATTCTAGAGGGATAGATCGAGGCTGAATTTAGGGAGGGAGGAATTGCCCGATTTTGAGGGGCGGTGATGCTTGGTGGAAAGCGGAGGGATCATGGCTCTGCGAGCTGAGCTTCAGGGCATATCTCTGGGGATGAAACCTAAGGAAAAGGAGCAGGGAAAGAGGGCGGTGCGTACACACGCTTAGCTACGGACTATTCGGTAGAAGACATCGAGAACATAGATCTTCGGAAGTAATAGACAGATATACAAGGGATAGTCGTATATTTGTCCTACATTATCTAGCTAGGCGAGACTTCTCCTAGCTTTCCCTTCGGAAAAAGGTAGCCCAAACCGTTATGAACCAAAAGACAATCCTTACCGCACTGACACTATGTGCCTTTGGAGGAAGCCTCCAGGCACAAGCCCAAGAAGCTAAGTACTTCAACCCCGTGACAGCTGCCGTCCCTTCCCTTCAGATCACACCCGACGCTCGCGCCGCAGGGATGGGTGACCAAGGGACTTCCACCACCCCCGACCCCTATTCGCAGTATTGGAACCCCGCTAAGTTTGCCTTCATCACCAGCAAGGCGGGCTTCACTCTCGGCTATACCCCTTGGCTCTCCCGTCTGGTGAGCGACATCGCCCTGATGCAGGTCTCGGGCTACATGAAGCTCGGCGAAGATGACCGCCAAGCACTGGGGGCCTCCCTGCGCTACTTCACCATGGGCAAGCTCCCCTCCTGGGATGCTTCGGGTCGAAGCCTAGGTGAAGCGCACCCAAATGAATTCGCCATCGACGCCAGCTACTCCCGTAAGCTCTCCGAGAGCTACTCCATGGCAGTCGCTCTGCGCTATATACACTCCGACCAAGGGACCAAGGAGCAGGGAAATAACCCCGGCTCGGCACTAACGGCCGACATCTCGGGCTACCTACGCAAGTACATCAGCATCGGTAGCGCTGAGAGCCTCTGGTCACTGGGCTTCAATGTCCGCAACATCGGGTCGAAGATCTCCTTCGACGGTGGGACAACCAGTTCCTTTGTCCCCGCTAACCTCGGCATCGGTACGGGTCTCCTCTACCCCATCGATGAGCTGAACATGATCTCCCTCAACGTCGAGGCCAATAAGCTCCTCGTGCCCACGCCCCCACTTGGCGATGCAAAGAAGGCCGAAGAGTACCAGAAGATCTCGGCAGTCTCCGGGATCTTCCGAAGCTTCACCGACGCTCCTGGAGGCTTCTCCGAAGAGCTGAAGGAAGTGCACTGGAGCATAGGGGCGGAGTACAACTACAACGATAAGTTCTTCATGCGGGCAGGCTACAGCTATCTGCACCCCACCAAGGGCAACCTACAAGCTTTCACCGCAGGGGCAGGCTTCCGTATAAGCGCCTTCCGTGTCGATGCCTCCTATCTGATGTCGACGATCTCCGACAATCCTCTTGATCAAACCCTCCGCTTCAACCTCGCCTTCGACATCGAAGGTCTGCGAAGCCTCTTCAAATAAGTATCTCTCCATCTCCATGCGACAAATACCCTTCCGCACTGGCTTCGGCTACGACGTCCACCGACTGAGCGACGGCTACGAACTCTGGCTAGGCGGTATCAAGATCCCCTACGAGCAGGGCCTCGAAGGCCATTCGGACGCCGACGTCCTCCTGCACGCTGTCTGCGACGCCCTTCTAGGGGCAGCTGCCCTAGGAGATATCGGGGTGCACTTCCCCCCGACAGATATGGCGTTCAAGGGGATCGACAGCAAGATCCTCCTGGAGCGTACCTGCCAGCTCATCCGTGAGGTAGGCTACGAGATCGGCAATATCGACGCTACTGTCGCAGCCGAAGCCCCCAAGCTCAACCCCCACATCCCCGAGATGCGCCGAGTGATGGCCGAGGTGATGGGTATCCCCGTCTCAGCGATCTCTCTGAAGGCGACCACCTCGGAGCGTATGGGCTTCGTCGGGCACCGGGAAGGGATGGCCGCCTATGCTACGGCGCTCATCGCCTACGCTTCAGCCCTCGAATAAGCGCTAGGGAGGTAGATCGCCTCCCTTCGTCCTCCCCCAATAAAAGAGCCCCTGGATCACGATCGTGATCCAGGGGCTCTTGCCTTTAGTTAGCACTAAGCTTCGGATGGGAAAGGATAAGACCTCCGCCGAGGCTAACTAGTCAAACTTCTTCTTGTAGCGCTCCGAGGCATCACCCATGAACTCCTTGATACGCTGCTCTTGGTCACGCTTGCAGATGAGCAGGACACCCTTGCTCTGAGCGACGATACAGTCATCGATGCCTTGGACGACGACGAGCTGTTCGCTCTCATCTCCATCGAGCGAGACGATGTTCCCCTTAGCCTCGTAGAAGAGAGCCTCGGTGTGTAGGGCGACATTCGCCTCGGGCTCCTCACGCTTGAGCTCGTAGACTGAGCCCCAAGTGCCGAGGTCTGCCCAGCCGAAGTCCACGGGGAGGACCATCACATTGTCGGCCTTCTCCAGCACAGCGTAGTCAATAGAGATATTGGGGCACTGTGAGAAGATCGCCCCTACACGGTCCTGCTCCTCAGGCGTAGCATAGGCGCCATTAGCCTCGTCGAGGACGGAGGTCAGGGCAGGCAGGTGGAGGTTGAAGGCATCTAAGATCGTGCGGACATTCCAAGCGAACATCCCACTATTCCACAGGAACTCACCACTCTCGTAGAATACCTTGGCCATCTCAAGATTAGGCTTCTCGGTGAAGGTCTTCACCTTCACGAAGTGCTCCTCCTCGGCATCGGTGAACTGGATGTATCCGTAGCCCGTCTCGGGGCGAGAGGGACGGACACCTAGGGTCACGAGCTTCGGGTGCTCACGCACATACTCCAGCGAACGGCGGATAGCTTCGTCGAAGACATCCTCCTGGAGGATCAGATGGTCAGCAGGGGTGACAAGGATATTAGCGTTGGGGTTCTTGGCATAGATATGATAGGTTGCCCAGCCGATACAGGGAGCTGTATTGCGACGCATAGGCTCCAGCAAGATCTGCCCTGGGGTCAGCTCGGGGAGTTGCTCGAGGACGAGGTCTCGGTAGATGGCATTGGTTACGACGACAAAGTTCTCTTTGGGGATCACCTTAGAGAAGCGATCAAACGTCATCTGCAGGAGAGAACGACCAGTAGCGAAGATGTCAAGGAACTGCTTCGGCTTGGTCTCACGGCTGTAGGGCCAGAAGCGACTTCCGACGCCGCCCCCCATGATGACACAATAGTTGTCTGTGTGCATAGTCTCTATAATTAACTATCCGGGTTACTATAACTACACAAATATAGGTAATTAAGCCATACGATGAGCATAATGACGTAGAAATGCCAAAGTACCCTCCGAAGGCCCGATGCTGAGCGGGCAAATGAATCCCCCCTTCAATTAGGGCTCTCGGGAGAGCTCAAAAAACGACCTACGGTAGGTCGCCGAAAAAACCTACGGTAGGTCGTCATCACGACCTACCGTGGGTCGCATCGACGACCTACAGTAGGTTTCCCCAGAGCCCTTCCCGAGGGCGAACAAAAATGCCTTAGAGGATGGGGTGCTTTCCCCGAGGAAACCCCTAGTTTTCACGCACCGCTTTTCATCCCAATTAAGACAGGCAAAAATCAGGCTATTCAGACAAAAAAAGATCAGTCACTCCATCCTAGGACGGAGCGACCGATCTTCGTAGGGTCATACCGGGAGCTCAGCGAACTCCCCGACCGCTAGATAGAGTAGAGGATGCTGATCGACTCGTGGTTGATCACACGGTTGATCGCCTCAGCGAAGATATTAGCCACCGAGACGATGTGGATCTTGTCCGACTGCTTGCGCAAGGGGATGGAATCGGTGAAGATGATCTGCTGGAGTGCTGAGGCATTGATACGCTCCGTAGCAGGATCGCTGAGTACAGCATGGCTGGCAGCAGCACGTACGCTACGAGCCCCATTAGCCATCATCAGGTCAGCAGCCTTGCAGATCGTACCCGCCGTATCGACGATATCGTCCACGAGGATGACGTCCTTACCTTCGACATCCCCGATGATGGTCATCTCGGCGACTTCGTTGGCCTTGGCACGGCTCTTATGACAGATGACCATGGGCACACCGAGGAACTTCGCATACGAGTTAGCACGCTTAGCCCCACCGACATCAGGCGTAGCGATCACCGTGCGCGAGAGGTCGGACGTCTGGCGTAGATAGTCGATGAAGACCATCGAAGCGTAGAGGTGGTCCACAGGGACATTGAAGAAGCCCTGGATCTGGTCTGCGTGCAGGTCCATCGTGATGACACGGGTCACCCCGGCAGTACTCAGCAGGTCAGCCATGAGCTTAGCACCGATGGAGACACGTGGCTTATCCTTACGATCCTGGCGAGCCCACCCGAAGTAAGGGATCACTGCTGCGATGTAGTGCGCCGAAGCACGCTTAGCAGCATCGATCATCAGGAGGAGCTCCATCATATTATCCGAAGATGGATAGGTAGACTGGACAAGGAAGACATCCTTACCACGGATGCTGTCCTTGTAGTAGACAGAGAACTCTCCGTCTGCGAAGTGCTCTACTTGCATATCGCCTAGGTGCAGTCCTAGAGCCTCGGCGATCTTAGCTGCCAGATCCGTCGAAGCTGAGCCTGCGAAGATGGCAACATTCTTAGTATCAATAGCCATTAGGGTGTATGAATATTATCGGGCTCTCCATTGTGGGGAGTCTTTTCTTCTACTTATTTGCGTCGGAGCACTAGAGCAGTGCGGGAGGGGATGTAGAGGGCGAGTGGTGCCAGAGTCTCGCAGTCGAGCGTCTTGGTCTCGTACGGTAGTGACCGGTAGGTCAGTGTGTCGTCTACCAGAGCATACCCCCCGAAGTCCTTGCTATCGGTGTCGAGTACGACGGTGTAGCTCCCCTTAGGAAGTAGGATCTGATAGTCGGTGTAGGAGCGGGTGGGATGGAAGTTGAAGACGAAGATGAGATCACCACGGCCAAAGGCTAGGATCTGCTCCTCTTCTTGGATGTGATACTGCTGGAGTGAGCAGGCGGTGAACTCTGGGGAAGAGGCCACGAGATGCACCATCGCCTTGTCGAAGTTCTGTAGGTCGTGATAGAGAAGATCCTTGTTGTCCGCTAGGCTCCACTGACGGCGTGCGTAGTGGTAGGACCAGCCATTACCTTCACGAGGGAAGTCGATCCACTCGGGATGACCAAACTCGTTCCCCATGAAGTTCAGGTATCCTCCATTCATCGTCGCCACGGTAGCTAGGCGAATGAGCTTATCTAGCGCTACGGCTCTATCCGTCTGTAGCGTGCGGGTCGAATGGCTCATGTGCCAGTACATCTCAGCATCTGCCAGACGGAAGATGATCGTCTTATCTCCGACGAGGGCTTGGTCGTGGCTCTCTGCATAGCTGATCGTCTTCTCCTCCTCACGGCGGTTCGTCAGTTCGTACCAGATAGCACCCGGGCTCCACTCTTCGTCAGGACGCTCGGTGATGAGCTTCGTCCAGAAGTCGGGGATATTCATCGACAGGCGGTAGTCGAAGCCGAAGCCACCATCCTCTATAGGAGAAGCCAGCCCTGGCATACCGCTCACCTCCTCTGCGATGGTGATGGCATCGGGATAGACGCTATGGATGAGCTTATTGGCTAGGGTCAGGTAGGCCATAGCATCGGCATCCTGCAGACCATTGAAGTAGTCCGAATAGGAATTGAAGCTCTCCCCTAGCCCATGATTGTAGTAGAGCATCGATGAGACACCATCGAAGCGGAAGCCATCGAACTGGAAGACTTCTAGCCAGTACTTACAGTTTGAGAGAAGGAAGTGCATCACATTGTTTCGCCCATAGTCGAAGCAGAGTGAATCCCAAGCAGGATGGTCGCCTCGAGGTCCTTCGTGGAAGAAGAGGGTACGTGATCCATCGTAGCGAGCAAGACCTTCGACCTCATTGCGCACCGCATGGCTATGTACCAGGTCCATGATGACCTTCAGCCCAAGCCCATGGGCAGCATCAATCAGTGCCTTCAGGTCATCAGGTGTACCGAAGCGACTACTCGGTGCATAGAAGCTCGAGACATGGTAGCCAAAGGATCCATAGTAAGGATGCTCCTGCACGGCCATGATCTGTATTGCATTGTAGCCAAGGTCGACGACACGTGGGAGTACCTGCTCTTGGAACTCTCTATACGTACTTACCTTACCCTCCTCCGAGGACATACCTACATGACACTCATAGATCATGAGTGCTTCGTCTCGCTTCCCTGGGCGAGCATTGCGGAAGACGTAGGGCTCCTCGGGATCCCAGACCTGAGCGCTGAAGATACCCGTCTGGCTGTCCTGGACTACACGGCTTGCCCATGCAGGGATGCGCTCTCCACAGTCATGGCCCCAGCAGACGAAGAGGCGGTAGAGGTCTCCATGGTGCAGTACCTGATCGGAGATATGGATCTCCCAGTTGCCATAGTCATCGACACGCTTGAGCTTCCAGACGGACATGCGTTGCCAATCGTTGAAGGAGCCTATGAGCTGGACGCTATGGGCACCGGGGAGGAACTCCCTGAGGATCCAGCAACCCTTCTTCTTATCTCGGTGCAAGCCATAGTGAAGGTAGCCATCGGCGAACTGCTCCAGAGGGATATCCCCTCCCTGAGTGATGGATCGCTCACGAGCGTGGGTGAACTCCATGCGACGGCGTATACGCTCTTCATAGGGCTTGAGCCAAGGGTCGTTTGCTACTAACTTCGTCATAGTCGTGTCTGTAATGTATGTGTACCTAGGGCGTGTGAGAGGAAGGGGCTACTTCAGATTGAGAATAAGTGTCGAGGGCAGTCGTGACAGGAGGTCTTCGCACGTGTCGAAGGCTTCCTGCCAATGGGTGTAGCTGACGACGACCAGGTCGCACCCTTCGGGAAGTGATAGAAGCTTATCCGGGAGCAGCTCTTCGCCTGGATGCAAGCTGAGGCTCTGAGGAGGAAGGTCTCGGCTAGCGATGATGCGTAGCGTCGCCTTGTTGTTCTCAGCCATGGTGCGTGCATAGGGCAGTAGGCGCAGGTCTCCAGGATTAGCTATATAAAGGAGGATATTCTTCGGGGAATGGAAGGAGCGACTGAGGAGTACCCCTACGGAGCAAGGTGCCCGATGGACGAAGTAAGCCATCTTGTCGCGTAGCATACTGTGGATCGTCAGGAGTGACTCGGTCGTACGTACGGAGAAGCTCCCCACACGACGCTTCATCTGCTGACGCATGGTAGTAGCCTCTCGGTCATCTTCGTCGGAGGAGAGACGCACACCAGCACCGACGATGAGTAGGTTGTACTTCTCTGCCGTGAGCTTGGTGAGGATCGTCCCCTCGACTTCGTCTGCTACGAGGTGCTCGGTCTCGAGGGGCTGGCTCAGCTGCTGTGCCTCCTGCATGATGGGACGGAAGCTATCTTCGAAGAACTTATCTACTTCGATCGAGTTGATGTTCTTATCCGTCGTGATATGTAGGGCTGTGACATTGGGGTGCGCTTCCCCACGACGCAGGAGCTGATCCGTCAAGCGAAGTAGGGTCACCCCAGAGCTAGGACGGCCGAAGGAGAGAAGTACCTTAGCTCCAGCCTGCTTGTCGATGGTCTCGATACGGTCCCGACGAAGCTCCCCAAGGCGGATAACCCAATTGATCATATGTACCATGGGCATCGTCATGACGGTGGTGATGACGGTCATCAGCACGAGGACGGCGTAGATAGCGGGAGGCAGGATCTTCATCTCGTAGCCGATCCCCAGGACGACGAGCTCCATCAGTCCACGGGTATTCATGAAGGCTCCGAGGAAGATACTATTGCGGGGGCTCTCACCCGAAGCACGGGCAGAGACATAGGTACCACCGACCTTCCCGACGACAGCTATCAGAGTGAAGACGCCGAGAAGTGCCCAGCGCTCGGGGCTATCGATGAGGCCGAGCTCCGTCTGTAGTCCACTAGAGACGAAGAAGAGCGGGAGGAAGAGCATGAGGGAGACATCCTCGATCTTGTCCGTGACGATCTTGCGGAAGGAGAGATCCTCAGGCATGACCAGCCCGAGCATGAAGGCACCGAAGAGGGCGTGCATACTCAGTAGCTCGGTGATGTACGACGAGAGCAGGAGGAGGATGAAGATCGTACCGACCATCCCGTGGCTGATGACCTCGGTATTGTTGTACACCTTACCCGCTGCACGGAAGAGCGGACGGATGACCCCAAAGATCACCAGCAGATAGACGATGAGGAAGAGGAGATTGTAGCCCGTGCTCATCAGGCTACCACTCTGGGCGATGGCGATGATCGCTGCCAGCATGAGCCAAGCAGTGATATCCCCCGCCGCCGCTGTAGAGAGGGAGAGCTTCCCGAGGTGCGTGCGCTGGAGGTTATTCTCCTGGATGATACGTGCCAGCACAGGGAAGGCCGTGATGCTCATGGCTATCCCTATGAAGAGGGCAAAGGGGGTGAAGTCCGTCAGCCCTGCAGCATAGTCACTATAGATGGTATAGCTCAGCGGGAGGGAGAGGAGGAAGGGGATGAAGATCCCCGTATGACTGATGATGATGCTACTGCGAAGCTGCTTGCGTATGTCTCCGAGACGAAGCTCCATCCCCACGGCGAACATGAAGAGGATCAGCCCGAAGTTACTCAAGAGCTGGATATTAGACAGGCTAGGGGCGGGGAAGAGGGCCTCGAAGGTCTCGGGAGCCACACGTCCGAAGAGCGAAGGCCCGAGGAGTATCCCCGCTACGATCTCACCTATGACGGCTGGCTGGTGGATCTTACGGAAGAGCCAGCCCATAGCTCGTGCAGCGATGAGGATGATGAGGATCTGTAGGAGCAGTACTCCTATCGTGGAGTCGGCATGGTGGGAGACACTGGTCTGGAAGTCGGCGAAGGCGCCACGGAGCGTCATCGCTCCTTCGGCTGTGGGGCGCAGGCTCGAAGGGGTAAGACTTTCTCCGAAATAGAGAGTCCCCCAGAGGGCCGCCACTGAGATGAGCAGTATGAAGATGTAGAAGACAAAGGGTAGGAATCCCCGTTGCTTAGGCATGCTATTCTGTTCTGTTTAAGCTCAAGGATATACCAGAGAGAGGCATGACCTCCATCACCGATCCCCATTCGCACCTCCAAAGATACAAATTCTTTAGCAAGGGGCTAGGAGAAGGCTTATCCAACATGGCGCAAAGCCCCGCTCCAGCTGGGCTCTCGACGGCCTCTACCTACACCCCGTCGGGAAAACCTACTGTAGGTCGCATCGACGACCCACGGTAGGTCGTCATCACGACCTACAGTAGTTTTTTTCAGCGACCTACCGTAGATCCCTCACGAGGCCCTCCAAGCCCTCATGGCATCAGCCTTTGCAGGTGGTACTCATTTGCCTTTTTGAAAAAGGTTTAGTAACTTTACACCGAAGCTAAGAAGCGCGTCAATCCTAGGTCTTGGCTCATCACTATCACGACAGAATCACGACAGAGCAATCAGTAACTACTAATTTCTATTCTACGCCCATGATCGAACTCATCGGAACAAATGCAGGTCTCGTCTGGAACTCCCTAGACAAACTTGGCAAAATGGATATCAAGGCTCTGAAGAAGGCCACTAAGCTCCGCTCAGACAAAGAACTATATGCTGCCCTTGGCTGGCTAGCTAAGGAAGGCAAGCTCCGCTTCGACGAGTCGGGCGAAGATCTTCTCATCGAGCTCGTCTACTAGCCTCCAATAGGCTCGTCTAGACGCCACTCATCACCGCTCCTACACAAGGCTATCTCTCCCTCGGCGAAGAGATAGCCTTTTTCTTGCCGACACTCCTTAGCCCTCCCCCTCGTGACTACCCCACTTCGCTCCCCTGCCCGAGCATCGAACTTTGAGCTCCTCCGCCTCCTGGCGATGCTCCTCATACTCATCTTGCACGCCAACTTCCTTACCTTCCGCTTCCCCTCCACTGAGGTACTGCACAGCCAGCCCCTAGGAGCCATCGGATGGATCTGGAGCGAATCTCTCGCCATCGTCGGAGTCAATGTCTTCGTCCTGATCTCAGGGTACTTCGGCATACGTCTCCGCATCAAGGGCATCGTGAGTCTACTCTTCCAAGCCACCTTCTACACCGTAGGGATCTACCTAAGTCTCGTCATGCTGGGTATCGAACCCTTCCAAAGCGGAGAGCTTCGAAGTGCCCTGATGCCTCTGGATCGGAGCAAGGAGTGGTTCCTACCGACCTATCTAAGCCTCATGATCTTCGCTCCGCTACTCAACGCCTTCGTCGAGAAGCAGAGTGAGCGAGGGCTGAGGCATTACCTCATCTTCTTCTTTGTGCTCTCTACCCTCCTGGGGCTCCTCTCGGATCAGCTCGGGGTGAAGGATGGCTATTCGCTCTTCTCCTTCGCTGGGATCTACCTCCTCGGGCGTTACTTCCGCCTGCATCCCGAGGGCGTGGAGCGGTACAAGACTTCTACCTTCGTCGCCGTCTACCTAGGGCTCAGCTTCGCCCAGTCCCTAGCCCTCTTCGCCTACGGATATACCTCGGGGCAGTCGATCGTGGCAAGCGCCCTCACCTACAAATTCCTTAGCTATGCCTCCCCGCTGAATATCCTCACGGCGGTGGCGCTCTTCCTAGCCTTCTCTCGGATGAAGCTCCAGAGTCGAGCCATCAACTGGATCGCCTCCTCCACCTTCGCAGTATATCTCATCCACTGCAATGGGCGCCTTATCGGATATTATACGGGATATATACACGGGCTCAGCGAGCACCCTGTCGGTGTGTTCTTAGGTATGGTTGCGGTGTTTATTCTCCTTGTCTTCGCTGGGAGCATCCTCATTGACAAGGTGCGTCTCCTGCTGTGGGAGTGGATCTTCTCGCCCCTCTATGATCGTCTAAGATCGAGCTGGGAGAAGCAGGGTTGGCCTCTACTTAGGCTCCCGGAATAAGCGGATAGCTACTCCTTCGTCACCGCCTCGATTGCCCCGTCGGCAAAGCGAATAGAGAGGTCGACACCCGACGCTAGTTGCTCCCGACGGGTGATGATCCTTCCTCCTACAGAGACCAGACTGAAGCCTCGGCGTAGTACCTCATCGGGGTGCGCCAGACGGATAGCCTGCTCCTGACGCTCGAGGGTCGCCCCTAGGCGCTCCCTGAGACGCTCTACCGATAGGGGAAGCGCGGCAAGGCTCTTCGCTAGCTCCTGGCGGTAGTGCCTGACGAGATAGCTCGTGAGTAGCGGAAGCTGACGAGTAGTGAAGTGAAGCTGATGGCGGGATTGATCGAGATAGCTTCTCGCCGAGAGGGTGAGCTGGGAGGGAAGCTGGATCAGGCGACGTCGCTCCCGATCAAGCCGACCTCGAGCCAGGAGAGGTAGCCGAGAGGCTACCGAATGAAGCCAAGCCGTTCGCTCCATAGAGAGTGTCTGCAGGCGAAGGAGGAGCTGACGCTGACGCTGTACAAGTTCCCCGAGCTCCACCGCCAGCTCTTCGATGAGGAAGCTCGCTACCGCCGTAGGGGTCTTCAGCGAAGTATGGGCGATGAGGTCGAGCACCGAGACATCTCGGTCGTGACCTATCCCTGAGATAACAGGCAGGGGGAACTGCGCCACCGCTTCGCAGAGCGTATAGTCGTCGAAGGCTCTTAGCTCGCTCACAGCACCTCCCCCACGGATGATCACCACGGCATCAAACGAATCCGCCACCCTCAGTATACGCTCCAGCGCCCCGAGGATGGAAGCTGTCGTCTCACTCCCCTGCATCTGTGCACGGAAGAGTGCCGTATAGAAGACCACCCCGTAAGCATTCGTATGGAGCTGGCGCATGAAGTCACCATAGCCCGCAGCTGTGGGCGATGAGATGATGGCAATCCGCTGGAGGGGACGGGGGAGCTCAAGCTCCTTATTCAGCCCGAAGAGTCCATGTCGCTTGAGACGAGCGATGGTCTCTAGACGTAGGCGAGCGATCTCACCGAGGGAATAGTTCGGGTCAATATCGACGATGTTGAGGCTCAGCCCATACTGCGGATGGAAGGAGACCCCCACCAGCGCTAGGATACTCATCCCAGAGGTGAGCTTACCCACCCCTTGTGCCTCAAAGGCCCGCTCAATAGCAGTGTATGATGATGACCAGATCGTGGCACGTACCTTCGCCACGACTTCACCTCCAGCTCCCTTCTCTAGGAGCTCCAGGTAGCCATGACCTTGCCCACCAGCACGCCTCAGATCACTGACCTCCGCCCGCACCCAATAGCGGTCGGGGAAGGAGTGCTCTAAACAGCGTCTGACCGAACTCAAGAGCTCGGTCAGACTAAATGAACGTATGGGGGCGGGATGAGCCACTACTCGGGGAGATGATCAGGGATATGAATGCTTCGCTCAAAGGCTACATCGAGCGAGATCAGCGTCTCGGTAGCGACGACCCCAGGGAGCCCCTGGATGGTACCGTTGAGGATACGCATCAAGTCGTTGTTGTCAATAGCATAGAGCTTGATGAGCATCGTGTAGGGACCTGTGGTGAAGTGACATTCGACGATCTCGGGGATCTCACTCATGCGCTCAGCTACCTCCTTGTACAGCGAGCCACGCTCGAGGCTGACACCGACATACGTACAGGTATTATAGCCGATCTTCTTGGGGTTGACGTGGTACTTCAGCGAGGTGAGCACACCATTCTCGATCATGCGCATCAGACGCTGATTGACGGAGGAGCGAGAGCTATTCTCACCTTCTGCTACATCACGTAGGGGGACACGAGCATTCGTCGTCAGTCGTCTCAGGATCTTGAGATCCAGGTCATTCAGTTTCTTCATATACAGTACGGGAGTATTCTTTTTACCTGACCTATTTAGTACAAATTTAGTAAACTTCTTATGAATAGCAGGGATATTCGACTATAATCTTGACCGCTTGACCAAAATTAGAGTACAAAGCGACACACCTTGACCTTCCACTCTGGAGCGGTAAGTTCCCCCACCCTAGCCTGTATCCACACCTCAAATAAGGGGTGCATACATACCTAACAAAAACACCCCATTCATGGGTCGCACGAGCGACCCATGAATGGGGGACTTCGGTGACCCATGAATGGGTCCCTTTAGCGATAGATAATAAGGAGTGGATTCGAGCCGTATTTGTCTACATGCTGGAGGCCTTCGTGGTGCTTAGTCTAAGGTTGGGACGAGAGGTTCTTCCCCTCTAGTTCTGCCTCACCGAGCTGGCGTAGGATGGGAAGGCACTTGAGCTGAGGGAAGGAGGCCAGATGAAGGCGGTAGTAGTCGAGGAGGTAATCCAAGATCACGCCTCGCTGCTGACGGCTGTAGGCGAAGTGGTGCATGTTGGCATAGGTCATCCTCAGGAGCTGCGGTAGGTGAAGGGTCTCCTCTGGGGAGAGGCAGTGGGCGTGTCTATCGAGGACGTAGCCTTGCTCCGAGAGGCTGAAGCACCAGCCTGCTCCCTCGGGGCGCTCCGAGATCTCGGGGCTGATCCCGAGGACGGGGAGTAGCGAGATCAGAAGACAGAGATGATAGTTCGCTCCCCCTCGGCGAAGTCCTTCCCAGAAGCTCAGCGAGGAGGCCAGGTGGTCATAGAGATGTTCGTCGGGGAGTGGAGCCGTCAGTATGCGGTAGAGGAACTCGCTGAGGAAGATCGCCTGCGCTCCCTTCGCTGGATCCAGGTGCACAGCATGGCGTGGCTGTAGACTTCGCACTTCTTGGATCCGGACAAGATCCCGGCGTGGGCTCTGGCTGAGCGTGACCTCCACCTCCGAGAGCGGACGAAGTTGCTCACGGATCAGATTCCTTCGGTTCGACGCCTCGGGCACTAGGGCAGCCACATGCCCCAGAGCACGGCTATAGAGGTGCACGATGCTATAGCGATCGCTGTAGCGGGTGCGATGAAGGACTAGGGCAGGAGTCGTCGTATAGTTCATCCTTGAGGGATAGCAAGGGGGAGCAAGGGAGATGCACCAAGAAGGGACAAGCGGGATATAGAGCTAGAAGGAGGCGGGATACTAAGAGAGGACAAGGCGGATATAACGGAAGAGTCTGCAGTCCATCCTCTCATGCTAGAGGGGCGGACTACAGACTCTTCGTCAGGGAGTACTAGGATCCCACGCGTCTGATGTAGACCCTTAGTCTACCTGGACAACGAGGATCTTCGAGTTACTCCAGAATGCCTGTGCATTCTTGATATAGAGGACGAGCTGCTTGTCGGAGCCAGGGACGAGCTCATAGGACGAAGCAGGGTGTACCGTCAGCAGGCGAGCCTTACGACTGAAGAGAGGGATCTGTGAGAGTTCACGTAGGTCAGTCTTGGTGAAGTAGCTCATATTAGCATTCTCCGTGACGACACGCCCACTCTTGATGAGGTTCATATCCTTGAGGTCAGAGCTCGTACCGATGCAGTAGCGTACGGTGTTCAGCTCCTTCTCCTGAGCGGCTAGAGCTTCTGCCTGCTGTGCTGTAGCGACATTGAGACGATCGACGTCGCTATTACGCTGGGTGAGCATGGAGTCGAGCACCCCAATGGCTAGGTTCTTACGCTGGAGCTCTTCGGTGAGCTCTATGACACGCTGCTTCTGGTTCTCTAGTTCCTTGCGGAGGACAGCGATGGTGTTACGCAGGCGCTTGTTGTCCTTACCGCTTGCCTCGAGCTTCTTCGTGAGCTGGTCGAGGGCTTCGCTACTTGCACGGAGCTTATCGTTGATCAGGAGCATGTTGTCCTTGATACGGTCACGCTCAGAGCGCTGGATATCACCATTACGAGGATTGACATTGATCATCCCCTCGACCGAAGAGATCTCCTGGAAGTTGGTAAGCACACTTGCCACTAGCGAGTCAGTCTCGTGTAGCTCAGCCTCGTAGTTTTGATTGATGAGTGCTAGCGAATCATACTGCTCCTTGAGTGTCTTGTAGTCACTAGAGTTCTTCCCACAGGAAGCCAGAGTTAGCAGCATTGCTGCACCAAAGATTAGTCTCTTTGTCATAGCTGTTGTATTATTTATTCCACTTCTTTGAGCGCTTCATCTTCCGTCGTTCGCCTTCGGTAGATGGGTCTAGGGAGGGATCTATATCCTCCTTAGCCTTGTCAAATGTAGCATTTCTTCCTATAACTAGTACAAACTCCCCTCTTGGCTCTCGCTCTGTGAAGTGCTGTATGACCTCAGAGAGTGATCCTCGGACAGTCTCTTCGTAGAGCTTCGTGAGCTCACGTATCGCCACCACGGGGGTCGACGAATGCATATACTGGGAGAGTTGCTCTAATGTCTTAACGAGTCTATGGGGAGATTCGTACAATATGGTCGTACAGCCCGAGTCTGCGATCTCCTTGAGCTTCGTCTGTCGTCCTTTCTTCACTGGGAGAAAGCCCTCGAAGATGAAGCGGTCGGAGGGAAGCCCAGAGACCACCAGCGCCGGTACAAAGGCCGTCGCCCCAGGGAGACACTCCACGTCGATGCCCCGCTCGATACAGGCACGTACCAAGAGATAACCCGGGTCGGAGATAGCCGGTGTCCCAGCGTCAGTGATGAGTGCCACTTCGCCCTCCGCCTCGATACGCTGGCAGATACGATCGAGGGCCTGATGCTCATTGAACTTATGGTAGCTCTGCATCGGACACTTGATATCGAAGTGCTGAAGTAGCAAGCCCGATGTGCGGGTATCTTCAGCCAAGATCAGGGGTACCCTCCGCAGCACCGTAAGGGCTCTGAGGGTAATATCTTCGAGGTTCCCTATCGGCGTAGGAACGAGTATCAGCTTAGGCATAAGTGAGGATGGGGGGACGGGACTAATGCTTCTTCTTCCTAGCGATGAGGCTTGAGAAGAGCTCAGTCCAACGCTGCATGACTGAGTCGACAGAGAAGAGGACAGAGCGCTCCTTAGCCTTTCGTCCCATGCTCTTACGAAGATCCTCATCTTCGATCAGGCGGATGATCCCTTCGGCAAGTTTCTTATAGTCTTGCTTCTCCTCAACGAGAATCCCTGTCTCCCCATCTACGATAAGATCACGGGGACCACACTCGCAAGCATATGCGACAATAGGCAAGCCACAGGACATCGCCTCAAGCAGGAACATTGGCATTCCTTCATGACGTGAGCTCAGAGCACAGATAGAGGCATCCATGTACTCCCGCTCCATATCACGGGATTCATAGTGAATAATCGTATCCTTAAGTCCAAAGGAGTCAATAAGAGGATCGAGATGCTCTAGATCCTGTCCACAGATCTTCAGTTGCCAGTCGGGACATGCACGATGTACGATATCCCATGCCTGAACTAAGTTCTCAAAATTCTTCTGTTCTCCATAGCGCCCCACAGCTATGACCTTGGGTATATCCAAGCTAGCTACAGACTGGGGGTCAAATGTATTTCCATTGGGTATATTGACCGTCCCTGACACATCCCAGTTGGGGACATCCTCCTTAGTCAATACCACAAACTGGTCAAAGCGACGGATCACCTGGAGATCAAGCCAATTATGTAGTTTACCCACTATTCCCTTACGTGAGGAAAGCCATGTATAGCGAGAGCCATGTGCCTCTAAGACCTTGACTGCATCCGTCTTTATAAAAGGATGGACATATACATCCTTGCCTAGCATCGAGACTACTACATCGGGCTGGATCTCATTGATCACCTTCTGCATTCGATTACGACAGCGAAGGAAAAGCTTAGGAAGAACCAGTAGTTTCTTCAGGAAGGGTTGCTGATCAAAGATTAAATAACTAATCCCTAGATCAATCATATGGACACGCTTATCAATAGGATAGTAGGGAGGAAGAGTCGCCTGGTCCGTAGTAATGACATAAACATCATGACCTCTTTCCACCCAATAATTAGCCTTATTCACAAGGACCCGAGTCTGACCTCCAGCATACCATGTATTCTGGATTACGTAAACGATCTTCATAAGTATACTCCTTTATATTTTGATGTTTGATGTGATTCTCTATCTGAGGTGATGTTTGTAGATAACTGCAGTGCTCGAGCCAAGGTAGCGCCTCATCAGAGGTGCGCAGGATCTACTTATTCATCCGCTTGATGAGGCTGTAGGCTTTGTAGAGGCCTAGTTCGCCGGCTCGGCTCAGATCACGGGTACCCTCACGGACCTTCCCTTCGGAGTAGAAGAGAAGTCCCCTATTGAAGTAGCTCTCAGCAAAGCTGGGATTGAGTTCGATCGCCTTGGAGTAGTTCTCCATAGCACTGGAGGTATCCCCGGACTTGACGTAGAGGTTGGCTAGGTTGTAATAGGCGTAGGCGAAGGTCGGGGCTAGCTCGATCACTCGGCGAAGGTCGGTGAGGGGCGAATGGGACACGAGGCGGGTCTGGACGGGCGTGACCGATGCCACCTCAGGCGTCGCCCCCGCAGAGCCCGTAGCCGAAGGACGGATAGTGGGCGTAGGAGGCACTGGCTGAGGCTCAGCAAGACGACCCTGCTCGGCGACACTTCTACGTAGAGAGGCCAGAGCTCGAGCAAAGTAAGCAAGGGCGAACTCTGGATCTCGGTCAATGGCTTCGCTCAACGAAGAGATCGCGGCCTCTAGATCCTGCAGGAGGAGGTAATCTACCCCTTTGAGGAAGGCGTGCTGTGCCGTCTTCTCCGGATGCTCCTGAAGCTGGGAAAGGTGCTTGCGCACATATCCTACTTCGGTGGAAGAGAGCGTCCCTCCCTGCTCCCTCATCAGGAGGCGGGGAGCATTCTTATCCTGCTGCTGACGACGGAGGTTGAAGCGGTCTAGGAGCTGGGCGAAATATACCTGCCCTTGATTACCATCCTTATCGACCTCTGCGAAATAAGAGAGGATCAGGTCCCGTCGGGGCGTGACCTGAGTCTCCTGATCCTGGATACGTCCACGGATCTGACTGGTGTACTTAGGCCTGTCCTTGACGGGCTCGGGAGCGGTCTCCACGAGCATGTTGTACTTCTCGATGGCTTCGTCCTCTCGGCTACGTGTCTCCTTAGCGGTCTTTGTGGGGCGTGAGGTAGAGGCGGCCTTGCTCCTATAGCCCTTGCTGTTCTGCAGGTCAAAGACATGGAGCTGGTCACGAGCGGCACCCTTGGCATCGCCGAGTCGCTGGCGTACCTCGGAGCGCGCTATGAATCCCTCGGAGAAGATCGGGTAGCGGGTAAGGACGACGTTCAGATCCTCCAGAGCGGAGCGGAGCGCACCGAGGCGCATCTGTAGCAAGGCTCTATTGTAGCGAGCGATGTAGTTGTCCGGATCGACCTGAAGCAGTGCATCCCAGTCCTTGATCGCTAGGCTGTATTCCCCGACCTGAGAGCGTAGGAGGGCTCTATTGTTCAGCGCAGCCCTATCCCTAGGCTCAAGGCGAAGGGCCTCGGTGTAGTCGCTCATCGCCCCACGTAGGTCATTGAGGTGGTAGCGCATGATCGCCCTATTGACGTAGAGCGAAGCATCACCCGCATCGAGGGCGAGGACTCGGTCGATGGCACGGATACTCGTAGGGTAATCCTTCCGCTCGGCAGCGATCTGCGCTCTGAGTAGGTAGGCTGGGATATAGGTCGAATCCTGGGCAAGGAGCGTGTCGACCTGTCTGGTCGCCGTGATGGTATCCTTGCGCTCAAGGGCTGATTGGGCTAGGACACGGTAGGCATCTTTGTTCTTCGGGTCGATCTGCAGAAGCTCGGTAGCAGCGCTATCGGCAGCAGCATACTTCTTGTCCTGCAGGAGGGCTATGGAGAGGTTGTACTGCAGGCCGGTGTCTCTCGGAGAGAGCTCTAGACCCCGACGGAAGTCCGCCACAGCAGAGGCGTATTCCTTCTGTGAGAAGCGAGCGATCCCACGCAGGAGATAGGCTCGGGGGTAGATAGGATTGCGATCCAGTGCTAGGGTAGCATCCTCCTCAGCCCCTGCGTAGTCGTCGAGGTTGATCTTCGCTACGGCACGATAGAAGTAGGGCTCGGCCATCCAGGGGCGTAGCCCTATGATCTGGTTGAAGTAGCCCATAGAGACGATATAGTCATTGAAGTAGATCGCATTGCGCCCTATAGATAGAGCCTGCTCGACATCTATCTGCGCTCGGAGGGAGGAGACAGAGAGGAGGGAGCCTAAGGCTAGGATCAGCAGCTTCTTCATGTATCGTCTATCGCTTATCGAAGGTTCGGAGGGAGAGGGGGGAGCTTATCGGGGAGAAGGCCTCATCGAGGAGGGCTGGGCGGGCTATTTCTTCTTCTGTGGAGCGGTCACCACTCGGTAGTGCGCTGAGACCTTGCCCTTCTGTAGGTTGGTGAGCTTGCCCTTGATGAGTTGCTTGCGGATCGAGGCGATCAGGTCGATGAAGAGGATCCCTTCGATGTGGTCATACTCGTGCTGGATGACACGAGCGGCGAAGCCTGAGTAGGTCTCGCGATGGGGCTGGAAGTCGGCATCCAGATACTCGATGGTGATCGTGGAGGGGCGAGTGACCTTCTCATTGATCCCTGGGATACTGAGGCATCCTTCGCTCTCGCTGAGGGTATCCTCACTGCGCTCTACGATACGGGCGTTGATGAAGGTCTGCTTGAGCCCCTTACATTCGGGGAAGCTGTCTGCCATCGGATCTGCATCGATGACGAAGAGACGTATAGCTCGCCCGATCTGAGGAGCAGCCAGACCGATCCCATCGGAGAAGTACATCGTCTCCCACATATTGGTGATGAGGTCCTGCAGACCTTCGTACTCAGGGGTAATATCTTGCCCTACCTCACGTAGGACGGGGTGACCATAGATATAAATAGGTAGCTTCATCTTTTTCTTAGAAGGGGTTAATTCTCTTTTACTTGAACGGCAGGTGGATACTCCCGAGTCCATCACGGCGCTCCAGGTAGCTCTGCAGGATGATCACGGCGCTGATCTCATCGACCAGCCCTTTGTCCTGCTCTCGGCGTTTCTTCCCGATACCCGCCTCTCGGATCGTCCGCTGAGCTAGAGCTGAGGTGAAGCGCTCGTCCTGATATTCTAGGGGGATCTCTGGGAGGGCTTTGCGAAGCTTCTCGACGAAGGGTCGGATATACTTCATCGAAGCCGAATCTTGATTATTCATCTGACGGGGATAGCCGATGATGATGAGCTCCACGGGCTCTCGGCTCACGTAGTCGGTGACGAACGAGAGCAACTGATGGGTAGGGATCGTCCCGAGCCCGCCAGGTGTGATCTGTAGGGGATCGGTAGCGGCGACCCCACAGCGCTTCTGTCCGTAGTCAATAGCAAGTATTCTTCCCATAGATATAAACAAAGGTACGGAAAACTCTCCGCCTCCTCGTCCCAGCACCGATCTAGCGGGTCTCGACGCTCCGATCATCGCCCCTAATTTTCGCCCTTCTGAAGCTGGGGCTCAGGCAAGAGGAAGGCAACACCTCTCTCCCCCACCTTCTCCCCATCCAATCCCTAAGATTCTGCACCCTCATCCCGAGCGCTCGAAGCGAGGCCTTCGGATAGCCCAAAATAAAACCTACTGTAGGTCGTCGATGCGACCCACGGTAGGTCGTCTTCAAAACCTACTGTAGGTTTTTTCGGCGACCTACCGTAGGTCCCTTTTGGGGGGTACAAGAGCACCCGTAGAAAGGGCACTAAAAAATGAGTGGGCAAGCCCTCCCCTACCCCAAGAAGGTAGACGGAGGCACTTGCCCACAACAACTCCAATGAAAGAAGTGCTCTGTCTCTAAGCCTTAGATGTCGAAGGTCGCCGAGAGATAGAGGCGACGAGGACGGTTAGGCCCGTAGATGTAGTCCGAAGCTCGGCCGGGACCCATATCGGTATCCTTCTGATAGGCGTTGAGGAAGTTCTGCACGCCAGCGTCCAGCGTGAGCTTCACCAGCGACGTCAGAGTGAAGGCATAGCTCACACGGAAGTCGAGGTCGACGAAGGGCTTGGCCTTGTAGAGGTAAGCCGCCCCTGCATTCTGCCCACGGTAGCGTGTGCCATCACGCACGACATCGAAGTGTCCCCGAGCGTCCAGCTCATTAGCTTGGAGGTTGAGATCCCCTACCCCTTCGTAGGCAGCATGAGGCACCTTCATCGAGCCCGTATAGGTACCCGAGAGCACGAGGCTCAGAGCCGACGTGGGGCGAAGTGTAGCGGTCAGATAGCCGTAGAGATTAGGCGTACGCTCGTAGTCTCGTGTGGTGACCTTAGCCTGCGTGGGGTTGTCTTCATCGGCGTCGAAGAGCACCTTATCCTGCCCATAGACACTGCGCTGGAGGGTCACTCCACCCTGCAGGTCGAAGAGACGCTGGTACGCCAGACGAGCCTCGAGATTAGCCCCGTAGACCTTGCTCATCCCGTCACGAGCGTTGATGATCGTGATGACCTTGCGCCCCGTCTTAGGGTCGAGGACACCATCCTCGTTATCTGGGGTGAACTTGTCTCGAATCCAGGTAGCGAAGCCTTCACCCATGAGGTTGAGCTGCCAGCCTTTCCCCAGCGTGGTATACCAGTCGAAGGAAGCACTGAGGCTACGAGAGCGCTCTTCTTTGAGGTCCTTCGCTAGGACTCGCTCCTTAGGCTCACCGCCCGCCAGCGTGACGTGCATCTCTTCGTCGAAGAACTGAGGTGCACGGAAGCCCTCACTGTAGGAGAGGCGCAGACTGAGGTTCTTGTCGGGGTTGAAGCGAACGTTCGCTCTGGGGCTGAAGATCAGGAGCGGGTCAATGCTCTTCTTCCCTCCCTGCGTGAGACGGACGTAGTCGAAGCGCCCACCGAGGAGGAAGTTCCACCGGTCGGTCGAATACTCCAGCTGGTCATACTGCGACCAGGTCGTCGTGACCTGATCGATGCCATGAGCACGGTAGCCACTCTTGTCGTTGAGCGTAGAATAGGCACCCTCAGCACCCACCGTCAGGGTCAGCGCCTTGGGGAACTTGTGGACGTAGGTACCGCCCCCCTGGAAGTCAAAGCCCTTAGTCTCGCCATAGGCCGTCAGGGCCTTGAGGGCATCATCATAGGCCTTCTGATACTCCTCGGCCTGCTTCTTCTCCTCGTCGGTGCCTTGGGCATTACCACGGGGGAGGTTGATGAGGGGCTTGAGCAATTCGTCAGCATAGTCGCCCCCGCCATAATAGCTCTTGCGTAGGACCTTCTGCCCTGAAGCGTAGAGGCTGAAGCTGTCGTTGCCCTCAGCGGTCGTCTGGTCGAAGCGAAGGCTTCCTCCGTCGACGAAGTGCTGGAGATATTCGGCGATACGAGCCTGGAAGGGCGCTTCGCTCAGGCGATCACCACCACGACGATACTCGTGCATGGAGCGGTATTCAGCCGTCAGCTTGCCATAGATGCCCGTCTTGTAGTAGGCACGGAAGCCGAGGGCTCTATTCTTCAGTTCGGGAATATCGGTGAAGTCATCCCCATCGACATCCACGATCCCACGAGAGGAATGCTGACCGAAGATCATCGCAGCAGCACGGCGGTCTTCGCTGACCAGCGAACCATTGAACGAGGTCGTAGGCATCAGCGAAGTGTATGCCCCCTTATTCTGCTGGAAGGAAGTATAGCTCTGGCGAAGGCTAGCGGTATTGCGCAGAGGCTCTCTCGTGATCACATTGATCACCCCACCGACGGCATTAGCACCGAAGAGGGCTGATCCACCCCCACGTACCACCTCGACACGCTCGATCATCGAAGCAGGGATCTGCTCCAGACCATATACTCCAGCAAGCGAACTGAAGATAGGACGGCTATCGATGAGGATCTGAGAATAAGCCCCTTCAAGCCCGTTGATACGCACTTGGTTGAAGCCACAGTTCTGACAGTTGTCTTCGATGCGAAGACCTGGCTGGAAGCGGAGACCTTGGCTGAGGTTCTCCGAATTGGTCTTCTTGAAGATCTCCTGCGAGAGGACAGTGACGAGACTTGGGGCATGACGGCGAAGCGTCTCCTGACGGTTAGCAGAGACGACGACCCCATCCAGATCAATACTCTGCTGCTGGAGGTAGAGGTCTAGGTGGCGACTATGCCCAGCCTCAATCCCGACACGGCTCTCCTCCACCCCATAGCCTACGAGACGGGCTTGGATGGTATAAGAGCCCGGAGCAAGGCCTTGGATCGAGAAGGCTCCATGGACATCGGTAGTCGTACCGATCGTGGTCCCCTTGATGAGGACTTGGACATTGGGAAGGGCTTCGTGTGTCGAAGCGTCAACGACGGTGCCCACGATACTTCCCGTAGTCTTCGAGTGCTGCGCATGAGCTTGAGCTAGGACTCCCAGCAGGAGGCTCAAGAGCAGTGTCATACGGTAAAAAATACTCTTCATGACTAGTGTATAATTAGGATTTAAAAGAACGAACCGACGACGAGGACAAGGCGTAGTTCTTCCACGTAGTTCTCCCATAGGGAGTTCAAGGGAAGGACGTCTGCTAGGGGGAGAGATACGCGAATATCTCTGGCTGGATCCCTCATGCCAGAAGGCATCTGATCCTATTTCGGTCATGGCAAAGTTAAGCCCCACGACTGTATTTAGGGGTTTCTACCCATAGAATACCTAGAGATGGGGATATGTTCATCCCTGCTACAATCTAGAGAATAACAAAGGTCACGACCTCCATCTCTACAGGGAGAGATGGAGGCCGTGACCTGTATGTAACTAAGGATATTAAGGCCGTCCTTAGTCGAGCTTACGCTGAGCTACGGAGTCCGATGACTTGTCGTAGCCACGAGAGTGTCGTCTGCCGAAGAAGAAGGGAAGGAGGACGAGGAAGACCAAGATAGCTCCCAGCACGATGAGCCCCGTGATCCAAGCCTTACCTAAGTCAGCAGAGGTGACGGGGAGTTCGACACCCCACATCCCAAGGATATAGAAGGCCAGTGTGGCCAAGAGAAGCAGCGAGATGATCCCGCCAAATACGTACTTCATAAGTCGGATCTGTGAGAGGGTTAGAGTTGGTCGAGAAGCTCTTGCTTCTTCTTGTCGTAGTCTTCCTGAGAGATGACTCCTTCGCTGAGGAGGAGCTTGAGCTGAGTCAGCCGTCGGAGCAGGGGATCATCAGAGCCGAGATCCGCCGTCTTCACCTGTGGAGCAGGAGCGGACTCATCCTTGTTCGTCTGAGTGATCTTCTTACCGATCTCCAGCCCAAGGCCCATCTGAAGACCTGCAGCACCTAGGCCACTTTCATTGCGGGCAGCATCACGCAGAGCTTCGAGGCGCTGCATCTCTTCGTAGCTGATACCAGCCTCGGCAGCAGCAAGAGTTTCTGTGGTGACCTGCGCCACACGACCGATACGTTCGGTCGTCCCAGGATCGTAGTTCACCCCACTGACGCGCATGTCTGTTAGTTCGACACCCAGAGCCTCGAGGATGGGGACGAGAGCAGTATAGAGCTCCTTGGATAGCTCGGGTAGATGCCCGTTGATCTCAGTGAGAGGATACTGGTGCGTATGGAGGATCGCAGCGATCTGCGGATAGGCTCGCTCGATGAAGAGACTCTGTAGATCCTCTACTCTGTACTCCCCACTACCAGCCCCGAGGAACTGTGTAAAGAATAACTCTGGATCACCGACGCGGAAGGCATAGACCCCATGCACACCGAGCTCAACAGGCACCTTGTAGATAGGATCGACGACAAGGATAGGTGTGGCCGTTCCCCAAGGGACATCGACGACCTGAGTCCTGCGGAAGAAGTAGATCTGAAGCTTGTGTTCGCTCTCGAAGCCCTGTCGTAGACGTACCAGCGTAGTGAAGAAGGGATGATTGTCCGTCTTGAGCTGGAAAGTACCCGCCTCCATCAAGACCTCGGAGACCTTACCCTCATAGACGAGGAGTGCTCCCTGTCCAGGAGCGACGATGAGCTTACTCCCGTCCTTGATCTCATCAAGGGGGGAGGGGAAGCGATACCAGAGTTCACCGGGACGTGGTTCGTCCCACTGGATGACCTGAGCTAGCTGTCCTCTGAAAACATTAAATAGACCCATAGTGAGTGATCGTATCTGAGGTTAGGATATGTAGTGTTATTCGCCTTCGATGAGTGAGTGATAGTCCGTGCTACTCACGAGCTTCCCTTCATTGGAGATCAGCCAGACCGTAGAGTAACCAGCGAGTAGATAGCCTCCAGAGAAGCGAGCTACGACGGAGCGTCTACCGATCTGATCATCCTCATCGGTGTAGTTCCACAGCACCTTCCCCGTCTGAGCATCTAGGCAACGGAGCATACGCTTAGCATCGGATGAGGCTGTCGGCTTGAAGGTGATCAGGACGCGATCATCCGATTCGTAAAGGACTTCGGGAGAGAAGTAGTAAGCCCCAGGGGTCAGATCTTCGTAGCCCTGCATACGCGTACGCTCTATGACATAGGGCCTGACGAAGACCTTACGATAGGGCGAAGCATCGGTGAAGATACCCGAGCCCCCATAGTCCTTCGTCCAGCCAAAGTAGGGATCATCATGAGGGTAACCGACCTGCTCAAGAGTGCGGTAGCGTACGAGCTGAATCTGCTGATCCTCGTATTCGGTAGTCTGAGATGAGAAGGCAAAATGCGTACATACCTTGGGGGCAGGAAGCTTCTCGGTATACCCCTTATACACGGTCTTATCGGTGTAGAGCTTATTGGGGATAGGATAGTAGACATAGCTCTTACCCAAGTTCGTCATGACCTTCAGTGCATCACCATGACCTTCGTAGAAGAACTCCACTTGCGCAAAGCCCTCACTGAACTCGGTCTGCTTGTAGTCCTCGCCATGAAGCTCCTTTATATCGAGCGTCGAACGATCGAGACGATAGAGGTTCTTCTTATTGAGGATGAAATAGACTACTCCGTCTCCGAACAAGCGTACTCCTGTCAAGTCGACTCCACCCTTTACCTCGGGTATCTCTATCGTCTTGACAAGCGTCTGCTTCTCTCCATCGTAGAGACGTATGAAGGCCTTAGCCTCCTTAGCGCTTGCAGTCGCTGGACGAGAGGAGCCACAGACCAGCACGATGGGGCGCCCTTCTGCACTGGTAAAGACATAGGGAGACTCTAAGTCATAGGAGATACGCTCCTTCGCATCATCGCTACGACTATAGCCCGACTCATACGCTCCGTAGCCGGTATGACTTCTAGAGGGACTAGAGGATAAGCCCCCAAAAACGACAAAGAACAAGAAGAGGAAGACCACACCCCCGACAGCCATAAAGACCAGCTTGGGGTGCTTGGACACATAGTCACGGAGCGAGGCAAAGGGATCGGAGTCCGTCTCGTGCTTGTGGTGGATAGTGATATCATCCGAATCGAGGAAGAACTCCGTCGAACAGCTATCACAGCGATAGTGATCTTCACGAATCAGCGTGGCGCGCGTGCTACCACACTGGGGACATTTCAGTGCTTTGATGTGCTTGGGCATACTAGGTATGAGCTATGCAAAGAGCAGTAAATACGTGTAATTACGAACGATTTTTTTATTCCCTTTTAGTATCGCACAAAGGTACTACAAAAGCAAATCTATACGAGTTATAGTGGGCTAGTTGGTCAGCTTCTGAAGTGATTGTGGACATCCATAGTGCTTACACACTTACCCTCGCTGGAGATCAGCCAAGTGTTGGAATAGTCCACCAATACGTAGCCACCAGAGAAGCGCGATGCAGCTATGTAGAAATCGAAGTCTCCCACTTCCTCTGTACAAGTCCACAGCACCTTAGCCGTTTGGGCATCTAGGCATCGGAGCATCCACTTGGCATCGGCTGCCGCCGTAGGCTTGAAGGCGATGAGGATCTGGTCGGCCGACTCATGAATTACTTTGGGCGAAAAGTAGTAGGCTCCTGGAGTAAAGTCTTCATAGCTCTGCAGAAGCGAGTGTTCCTTGTGGTAGTTGCTGACAAAGACCTTTTTAGGATAGTATGAATGAGAGTCATTCTCCCAGCCGAAGGACGGAGCATGACGAGGGTAACCAGCCTGCTCTAGGACATGATAGCGCACGAGCTGAATCTGCTGATCCTCGTAGTCGGTGGTCTGGTCGGAGAAAACGAAATGGGTAGTGAGTTTAGGCTCGGGAAGCTTCTCCTTATAAGCATCGAAAACAGACTCCTCGGTGTAAAGCTTATTGGCTATGGGATAGTAGACAAAGTTCTTCCCCAGGTTCGTCTTACCCTGCAACGCATCCCCATACTGAGGGTAGTAGAGCTCCACCTCACCAAAGCCCTCACTGAACTCAGGGCGCTTATAGTCTTCACCATGAATCTCCTTCACATCCAGCGTCGAGCGGTCAATGGCATAGAGGTGCTGCTTGTTAAGGATGACATAGAAAATCCCATCCGCAAACTGGCGTCCATCCGTAAGGCTGACTCGTCCCGTCACCTCTGGGAGCAAAAGTTCCTTTATGACCTCATGCGTCTCTCCATCTAAGAAGTACATGAAGCCCTTAGCATTATCCCAGTCCCCTATGGACTCCTTAGGGCGAGCAGAGCCACAGACGAGGACGATGGGTCGCCCTGCGGTGCTGGTGAAGGTCATGAGCTGCTCACAGGCGAGAGACACTCCCTTATCATCGCTACTATTCCTCGAGACAGACCCTCCGAAGATCCCTAAGGCGATGATAGGTATGATGGTCATGAACGTGAAGAAGAATGCAAGCGCAAGGAGGAAAAGGACTTTGCGTCTAGGGCTCGCTGTGACCGTATCCCAGAGGGCAGAGATGGGCTTTGAGCGATCAGATCCCGTCTCGTGCTTATGGTGGATAGTGATATCATCCGAGTCGAGGAAGAACTCCGTCGAACAGCTATCACAGCGGTAGTGATCCTCACGGAGCATCGTCGCACGTGTGCTACCGCACTGCGGGCACTTCACAGCTTTGATATGCTTAGGCATCTAGACAGTAAGCTATACTAGAGGGATTAGAATACTTTGTAAGGGATCGACGGAGGATAAGCCTCGGATCGAAAAGGGAACTCCAAGCGAATCCGCTCTGGGGGCTGATTCGCTTGGAGTATACATAGTCATAAATATGGATGCTAGGCTTCCTTAGATGAAGGTGGCGAACTCTTCCATAGGGTTGCGTACCTTCTTCATCTGACCCAGCCAGTCACGCTCGGGATCAGCATAGCCGAGGTAGAGGAGCGAGACACTGCGAAGCCCCTTCTCACGCAGGCCGAGAAGCTCATCAACGAGCTGGGGATCGAAGCCTCCGATGGGCGTGCTGTCGATCTTCAGCTCTGCCGCCTGTGCTAGGGCAATACCTAGGGCAATGAAGCTCTGATCAGCAGCGTGCTGGAACTGCTCTTCCTTGGTCATCTCACCGAACTTCTCCTTGAGCATGTCCGTGTAGCGCTTGAAGCGACCACGTACGAGCCCACGCTCATCCGTCGTCCGGTCGTAGATCGCATCGATACGCTCAGGAGTGTATTCGTCCCAAGCGGCGAATACGATGACATGCGAGCATTCACGCATACAGTCGGGGTTCAGTGCACCTTCGACCATCTTCTCCTTGAGCTCCTGGTCACCGACGACGATGAGTCGGAACTGCTGGAGACCCGATGAAGTAGGAGCCAGACGAGCCGCTTCGACGATCTTCATCAGATCTTCCTCACTTACCTTCTTCGTAGGGTCGTATGCCTTGGTGGCGTGGCGCCACTGGAGGTCTTCTAATAGAGCCATATTATCGTTAATATCTTTAATGAATGAAGTATCTATGCTGCCATAAAGATAAGCACTCTCAGCGACCTAAGGCTCACGCACGACTCATCTATATGTAGCAGAGGCTATCCCTCCTCCCTCTCGGGGGGAAGCGATAGCCTCTACATATATAAGGTAGGGGAAGCTCTAGCGCGTACCCTTACGTGACCAGCCGAACTGTAGGCCGAAGATGAAGACCACGAGGAGCAGTTCACCCACCCCGAGGAGCAGGTCACCAGGCATACGCATCCAGCGGATCAGCTGCATATGCTCCTGCTGCATGAACTCAGCCGAGCGTGCGGACCAATAGGCATTCGTGATCGATTCATGAGCCTGCAGGATACCGATGGGTAGGACACTCACCGTCACCATGAGGAAGAGGCCGATATTGATCATCCAGAAGGCCGTACCTATGAGCTTATCGTTCCACTTATAGTCTGGGTAGAGCCCACGTAGGCAGAAGAGCATCAGCCCAATCCCTAGGATACCATAGACCCCGAAGAGCGCTGCGTGCCCGTGGACAGCCGTCGTATTGAGCCCCTGCAGATAGTAGAGCGCAATAGGTGGGTTGATAGCGAAGCCGAAGATCCCTGCACCGAGGAAGTTCCAGAAGCACATAGCGATGAAGCAATAGATCGGCCACTTGTAAGCCTCGATCCAATCCGTTGCCTTAGAGAGTCGGTAGTTGTGATAGGCTTCCATCCCGATGAGCACCAGCGGTACGATCTCCAGCGCACTGAAGGTCGCCCCGAGGGCTAGCACGGCGGTAGGTGTCGCACTGAAGTAAAGGTGATGGAAGGTACCGAGGATCCCGCCCGAGAGGAAGATGATGGTCGAGAAGAGGACCGACACGGTAGCCGACTGGATACGTAGCAGACCAAGGCGGCAGAAGAGGAAGGCAGCCACGACGGTAGCGAACACTTCGAAGAAGCCTTCTACCCAGAGGTGGACGACCCACCAGCGCCAGTACTCAGCGATAGCCATGTGCGTCTGACGGCCGTACATCAGCCCTGCAGCGTAGAAGAAGGCGATAGCGAGCGAAGCGATGATGAAGAGTGTCAGGAGGTGGCGGTTCTCATCCTTGCGCTTGAGGGCAGGGATCAAAGCACGGATCATGAGGAAGAGCCATAGGACAAGGCCCACCAGCAGGAGGATCTGCCACAGACGACCAAGCTCGACATACTCGTAGCCCTGGTGTCCGAGCCAGAAGTTCTCGATGAGACCGAGCTTCTGCATGACACCGAGCCACTGCCCCACGAGCGAACCAGCGACGACGAAGATGAGTGCCCCGAAGAGTACGTTCACCCCGAGGCGCTGATACTTCGGTTCGACCCCAGAGACAGCAGGAGCTATATAGAGACCCGTGGCTAGCCAAGAGGTAGCGATCCAGAGGATGGCCAGCTGTACGTGCCAGCTACGAGAGACTGCCTGAGGGAGGAAGTCCTGGATAGGTAGACCGAAGAGCGCATCCCCTTCGACGCCGTAGTGCGCCGTGATCGCTCCGAGGACCATCTGCACGAGGATGAGGATCGAGACGATCCAGATGTACTTCGTCGTAGCACGCATCGAGGGCGTGGGCTTCATCCCTCGGAGCGGGTCGGAGGTAGGCAGTACTCCTGGCTCGTCCTCCTTGGACTGAGCATAGTAGTAGACCAGGATCCCGACGCAGAAGAGGAGCATCAGTACGCTGAAGCCCGACCAGAGGTGGAGCGAAGTAGGAGCGACATTGCCGATCGTAGGGTCGTGGGGCCAATTGTTCGTATAGCTCACATCCGACCCAGGGCGATCCGTCACACATACCCACGAAGCCCAGGCGAAGAAGGCACTCATCTGTGCCATCTTGTGCGGGTCTTCCAGACTCTTCTCTCTCAGAGCGTAGGCTGATCGGAGCTTAGCAAACTCTGGCGAAGGATCGCCGAGGAAGAGCTGAGCGTAGTAGGCGCCCAGCTCACGGGCTACCTCGCCACGGAGCTGTGAGTAGGTGATGATCCCCGTCTTTTCGTCGAAGGTATTCTTACGCAGCTCTTCTCTGAGGAGGGTCTGATACTTCGCCTGCTCTGCTGCGGGGAGCTGGGCGTAGTTGAGCCCGTCCCGCTCGGCGAGCTTCTTCAGCAGGAGCTCGGCTTCACGGTGGAGGTAGTCGGCCGACCAGTCGGGAGCGATGTACGCTCCGTGGCCCCACACACTACCGACGGTCTGCCCACCGATGGACTGCCATACATTCTGGCCATCCTTGATGTCTTGGCCTTCGAAGAGCGTCGTACCATCCGTCGTCACCACCTTCTCGGGGAAGGGGGGCATCGTGCGGAAGATCTCCAGCCCGAAGAAGCCAAGCACTGCGAACGACAGTAGGATCACCGTCGCCAGCGCATACCATAGTTTCTTTGGTGTCATAATTGCTTATTTGGCTTGTTAAACATTAACGTATATTTACATTAAGTGATTAGTTATACCGTTTGTGCAGGTCAAATATAGCTCTTTCCATGATATACGCATGATTTTCGCAAGATTCTTTCACGGCTCAGACGGGGAAAGTCGCTCCAGAAGCGACGAGAAGGCTAGGCGCTGGGATTAGGTGGCAAGCTACCTGAGGAAGGGCTTCAGAGAGGCGCTAGTGGTGAGATTTTGGCGACCGGGGGTGTTCTTCGGGGAAAAAGAAGGGATTTGGGAGCCGCCTGCTGAAGGGGGAAAAGCTCCTTCCTCGAGAGGGGAAAAAGGGACCTACCGTAGGTCGTCGATACGACCCACGGTAGGTCGTCTTCAAAACCTACTGTAGGTTTTTTCGGCGACCTACCGTGGATCGTTTTTACCCCCTTCAGAAGGCCCGTGAATATAGGGACTCTGGAGCGCCCTCCGTGACCAGCAAACTTCATAGCCCGAAGGCTTAGAAATACCACGACTACTTTGTATCTTTGCTCCTAAGGTGAGGCTTCCCACCGAGCTACCGCTCCCTGAGCTTCCCCACTACACATACTTATACATCATATCAAACGCTATGAAACGAACGACTACGAGCCTCGCCTTGGTCGCCCTCTGCCTCACCGCTACGACGGCGGGAGCTCAGACGCTGACCCAGGGGAAGAGCTATGGCACACACTCGGTGAGCCGTCCCGTGATGATCGATTCGGTCGATGTGAACAACCAGAAGTTCTCCATCTCCTCCCTGCTGAAGACCGCCTACACAGCCGAAGGTCTGACGGGCTCTACCGCTACAGCTTCCCCTCAAGGCTTCTTCTCTGTCCCCAAGGCCAAGGCAGGGAGCAATAGCTTCTCCACCTTCGCCTTCTCCCTCATCGCGCCTAGCTACACCAAGGGTGAGCTTCGCCTCTACGGACGTGCCCGCTATGCCGTCTACGATGGCGAAGAGCTCCTCGGCTCCAACGAGGACAAGCTAGCCAGCTCCGACACCGTCCCCGCAGTCACCATCCCCCTGACGCTGATCGCTACGAACAAGGACCTCGTCGTGAAGGTGCTCTCCACAGGGGAGGACGAAGCGAAGGCGGACTTCAAGCTCACCTTTGAGCCCGACAAGGGACTTCCCGAGCTTGACCTGAAGGCTGCCAAGGAAGGCGTGCGCTATATCAACTGGAACTACCTCACCCACGGCAAGCGCCTCTACTATGTCAATGTCTCGCCTTCGGGGAAGTACGTCCTGGTGACCTACGCTGAGCGTGCTCCGAAGAAGGGGGTGACCTATGAGGAGATCCGTGAAGCCTCCACGGGCAAGGTCCTTCGCACCACGCAGTCGCTCTACGGCGCCGAATGGCTCCCCTCTGAGGATGTCCTCGTGATGAAGTCTACGACCCATGCCAGCACTCAGCTCGTCAAGATCGATCCCGTCTCAGGGAAGTCCACCGTCTGGATCGACAAGATCCCCGGCGAAGACTTCGTCGTCAGCCCCGACGGGCGCTCCATCTATATCTACGAGGAAGTGAAGGGCCCTGAGAAGGACAAGCTCCTGATCCGTCGCCTCTTCCCCGACGACCGCCAGCCCAAGGCACGTGACCGTCAGACCCTCTACCGCTACGACATACCTACGGGCATCTACGAACCCGTCCTCTACGGGTATCGCTCCACGGCACTCCTAGATATCTCGCCCGACGGGAAGGAGCTTCTCCTCGGGCTCTATACCAAGGACTGGCAGCACACGCCGTTCGACGAGACGACCGTCCTTCGCTACACGCCCGCCACGGGGCGGGTAGACACGATCTTCTCTCGGGAGATCGAGATCGCCCAGGCTTACTTCATCCCCGGCACGGAGGATATCCTCGTGACGGGTTCGCCCAATAGCTTCAAGGGCGTCGGGAATGTCCTGCCCGACGGACGCACGGGCAATGGCTACCAGCACGAGCTCTTCCGGGTGAATATGTCCACGGGGAAGGTCACGCCTCTGACCCGAGACTTCGACCCCACCGTAGAGCAAGTCCAGTACCACGCTAAGAGCAAGTCCTTCTACCTCCTCACCGACAACGGCAGTCGCCAGAGCCTCTTCCGCCTCGACGTGAAGACCAATAAGATCCACGCCATCGACGCTAAGGAAGATGTCGTCAGGGGATTCAGCGTCGCCTCGGCAGGCAATACCTTCTATTACTTCGGGCAGAGCCTGAATAATGCCGACCGCCTCTATAGCCTCGAGCCTTCGGGCAAGAGCAAGCTCGTCTGGGACATCTCGGCAGAGAAGCTCCGTGGGGTGAAGTTCACTCCCGCCAAGGACTTCATCTATCGCACGCCCGACGGCGTAGATATCGACGGCTGGTACTACCTGCCCCCGAACTTCGATCCGACGAAGAAGTACCCGATGATCGTCTATTATTATGGAGGGACGCTCCCGCTGAGTCGCGAGCTGGAGACGACGTACGACCTGGCGATGTTCGCCGCACAGGGCTACGTAGCCTATTCGCTCAACCCTCGTGGGACTGTCGGCTACGGGCAAGCCTTCGCCGGCGAGCACCTGAACGCTTGGGGTACGAAGACTTCGGACGATATCATCGGAGCGGTGAAGGCCTTCGTCGCCGCCCATCCCTTCGTCGATGCCAAGAAGATCGGTTGCGCTGGGGCTAGCTACGGGGGCTTCATGACGCAGTATCTGCAGACCCGCACGGATCTCTTCGCAGCGGCCGTCAGCCACGCAGGCATCAGTTCGATCTCCAGCTATTGGGCTGGGGGCTATTGGGGCCTGAGCTACAGCTCGGTGGCTTCGGCAGGAAGCTTCCCTTGGAACAATCCCGAGCTCTACACCAAGCACAGCCCGCTCTTCAACGCCGACAAGATCCACACACCGCTGCTTCTCCTGCACGGCACCTCCGACGTCAACGTCCCTCCCAGCGAGAGCACAGCGCTCTACAATGCCCTGAAAATCCTTGGCCGGACGGTCGAACTCATAGAAGTCACGGGCGAAGACCACCACATCCTCGAGCCCGACCGTCAAGCCCTTTGGATGCAGACGATCCAGGCGTGGTTCGCCAAGCACCTACAAGGCAAGAGCGAATGGTGGGATCACCTCTATCCCAAGACGCCCCTTGACCTTTAAGCCCCGACTTCCCCGCTTTTAGGGGAAAGCTTTCCCTGCCCTTAAGGAAAAATCTTCCGTCCCTTAGACCAAGGCCTTCCCGACTTTAGGCTAAGGTCTTCCGCTACTTAAAGAGCCGTGCGCCCCGCCCTATTCCTCGAGATAGAGCGGGGCGCACGGATTTTCTTCCCCGAGGCATTTCCCCTTCTTCTTCCTTGGAGCAAAGGTCCTCGTCCCCCCGCAAATCGGGCCTATTCCTTCGCCCGCCAAGACCTCCTTCTTCGGGCACAAAAACACCCTTCCTCAGGACCCGCATTCCCAGCGGGTTTGGGAGGGGGTAAAATTTCCGTATATAAGAAAATTTATTTCCGTATATACGAAAAAATATTTTCGCATATGCGGAAATTTATTTCCTTGCGGAAGAAAATTTTTCGCCGTGCGGAAGGAGAAAAATTTTCGTGCCCACGCAAGGAAATTTCTATGCGCATGAAAATAAATTTTCGTGCGCACGGAAATATTTTTTTGTGCGCATAGAAATTTGGCGCCTTACCCACGGAAGAGAATTTCCTTTCGAAAGGGAGAGAATTTCCTTGGGCAAGCGAAGGCGTTGCTTGGGGGAGAGAGAGGCGAAGGAAGGCGAAGGGCTTGTGCCTTGGCGGGACACCGAGAGGGGCTAGTTCGCCGTTATAGCCTTGGGGCGAGCCCCATGAGTTTTATGTATCTTCGCACATCATGAATACGAATAAAGTCTATCAGATCCTTTGGGCCGACGACGAGATCGACCTGCTCAAGCCTCACATCCTCTTCCTCAAGGACAAGGGCTACGAAGTGACGCCCGTCTTGAGCGGAGCCGATGCCATCGAGGCCGTCCAAAGCCAGACCTTCGACCTGATCTTCCTCGACGAACACATGCCCGGCCTGACGGGCCTCGACACCCTACAGCGAATCAAAGAACTTCGCCCCTTCGTACCCATCATCATGGTCACCAAGAGCGAAGAAGAAGAGCTGATGAACCAAGCCATCGGCGGGAAGATCACCGATTACCTGATCAAGCCCGTCAATCCAAATCAGCTCCTCTTGGCGCTGAAGAAGAACCTCCACCAGAGCTCCATCATCAACGAAGCCACGATGATGAACTACCGGCAGGAGTTCGCACAGCTCAGCGCTCAGATGAGCGACCGCCTCTCGGTAGAAGAGTGGAAGGAGCTCTATCGCCGCCTGGTGCACTGGGAGCTCGAGCTCGAGGAAGGGGACCCGCAGATGAAAGAACTTCTTGAGATGCAGAAGACTGAAGCAGGACGCCTCTTCGCCCGCTTCATCAGTCGCAATTACGAAGGCTGGATCCGCGAACCAGAGACGCGCCCCTTGATGAGCCCCGACCTCTTCAAGACGAAGGTCTTCCCGCTCCTTGACTCGGGAGAGAAGGTGTTCTTCATCCTCATCGACAACTTCCGCTACGACCAGTGGGAGAGCGTCAAGGCGATGCTGAGCGAATTCTACACCTTCGACGAAGACCTCTACTTCTCCATCCTACCGACGGCGACGCAGTACGCCCGCAATGCGATCTTCTCCGGGCTGATGCCCTTGGATATCGCTAAGATGTTCCCCGAGCTGTGGGTCGACGAGGAGAGCGAAGAAGGGAAGAACCTCAACGAGGAGCCCATGATCCAGACGCTCCTGCAGCGCTACCGCAAGAACTATTCCTTCTCCTACAGTAAGGTCTACGAAGCACGCTTCGGCGAACGCCTTCTGTCGAACCTCAACAGCCTCAAGCAGTACCCACTCAACGTCATCGTCCTCAACTTCGTGGATATGCTCTCCCATGCCCGCACAGAGAGCAAGATGATCCGTGAGCTGGCTAATACCGAGGCCGCTTACCGCTCGCTGACGAAGAGCTGGTTCCGCCACTCGACGACCTACAACCTCTTCAAGCACATCGCCGAGATGGGCTACCGCGTCATCCTCACCACCGACCACGGTACCATCCGAGTGAAGAACCCCGTGAAGATCGTCGGCGACAAGAATACCAATACCAACCTGCGCTATAAGGTCGGCAAGACCCTTTCGTACAACCCCAAGGAAGTCTACGAGGTGCTCGTGCCGGCGAAGATCGGCCTCCCCCAGTCCAATCTCTCCGACCACTACGTCTTCAGCTACAGCGACGACTTCTTCGCTTACCCGAATAACTACAACTACTACGTGCAGTACTATCGGGATACCTTCCAGCACGGAGGCATCTCCCTCGAAGAGATGCTCATCCCCTTGATCTCTATGCAGCCCAAGCATAGATAGACTACTTAAAACCCCTTCACTGAATGATCAGAAACATCGTATTAGACCTAGGGGGCGTCCTCTTCACGCTCGACCGTGAAGAGGCGCTCCGTCGCTTCTCTGCCCTCGGGGTACCTGACGTCGAGAAGATGCTTGACCCCTACCTACAGAGTGGCTACTTCCTCCAGGTGGAAGACGGACGAATGACCGAGCCTCAGTTCCGTGCAGCCCTAAGCGAACTAGCCGGGCGGGAGCTCAGCTACGACGAGATCGCTCATGCCTACTTCGGCTTCCTGAGCAAGGTCGATGCCTATAAGTTCGACTTCATCGAAGAGGAACTGAAGGACTACCGCATCTTCATCCTCTCCAATACCAATCCCTACGTCATGGACTTCTGCGAATCGGACCGCTTCCTGCCTAGCGGTAGGACGCTCTCTTCCTTCTGCGTGAAGAAGTTCGCCTCCTGCGAGATGGGGATGGTCAAGCCCGAGCGTCGCTTCTTCGAGACGATGCTTCGTGAGGGGGACATGATCCCCGAAGAGACGCTCTTCCTCGACGATGGCCCCGCCAACGTAGCGATGGCCCGTGAGCTCGGGATACACGCCTACCAGCCTCAGAATGGCGAGGACTGGAGAGACCGGGTACGCCAGCTCCTCCGAGAGCTGAACTAGCACAGATAAGTTTGGCTATCTTTGTACCACGTAAAGCGAGAGCAACTAATCATTTATATACATCATCAACGAATCATGAAGAGAATTGTACTGATCCGTCACGGCGAAAGCGTATGGAATAAGGAGAACCGCTTCACAGGCTGGACCAACGTCGACCTCTCCGAGAAGGGGATCGAAGAAGCTAAGAAGGCAGGAGCCATCCTCAAGGAGAACGGCTTCCGCTTCACGCAGGCTTACACCTCCTACCTCAAGCGTGCCGTCAAGACCCTCAACCAAATCCTCGACGTCATGGATCTCGACTGGATCCCTGTAGAGAAGAGCTGGAGACTCAATGAGAAGCACTACGGCATGCTCCAGGGCCTCAACAAGGCTGAGACGGCAGAGAAGTACGGCGATGCGCAGGTCAAGATCTGGCGCCGCAGCTACGACGTGCCCCCTACGCCCCTCGAAGCTACAGACGAGCGTGCTCCTCAGGCTGACCCTCGCTACGCAGGTGTCGTCCCCGCTTATCTTCCTCTGACGGAAGCACTCTGCCACACGGTAGCTCGTACGCTCCCCTACTGGGAGGACAAGATCTTCCCTTCGCTCATGCAGCACGACGACGTCCTCGTCGCTGCCCATGGTAATAGCCTCCGTGGTATCATCAAGGTCCTCAAGGGGATCTCTGATGAAGACATCGTAGAGCTCAATCTTCCTACCGCTGTACCTTACGTATTCGAGTTCGACGATGAGCTTCGTCTCGTCAAGGACTACTTCCTCGGTGACCCCGAAGAGATCAAGAAGCTCATGGAAGCGGTCGCTAATCAGGGCAAGAAGGCTTAAGGCACTTCTCCCTCCAAGGCACTAACGAGGGGCCTCGGACTACGCTGGTAGTCTGAGGCCCCTCTTGTATTCAGGGCTTCCACGAAGGAGCTTCTTACAAATTACGTAACTTAGTGACACTATTCACTCTACACCCTCGACACTATGGCTAAGATACTGGTAGCCTTCGACACCCGAGACGAAGGCTTTGAGAAGCTCGGTAGTGAGCACGAGATCATTCGTCCTCCGAAGGGCAGGGACTTCACCCTCGAGGAGCTTCAGGGACTCCTTCCCGAGGCCGAGGTCCTCTGCACCGTCTTTGACCGCCCCGCCCGAGCCGAGCTCCTCGAGCACGGCACTCGCCTCAGGCTCATCGCCAACTTCGGCGTAGGCTTCAACAATATAGACATCGACTACGCCCGCTCCCACGGGATCACCGTCACCAATACCCCTCAGGCAGTCATCATCCCGACGGCCGAGCTGACCCTAGCGCTGATGCTCGACTGCGCTCGTCGGGTGAGCGAACTAGACCGCCTCGTCCGACGCCATCCCGGAGAGAGCACCTCCATAGGACGCTCTGGATACCTCGGGGTACATCTCTCAGGGAAGACCCTCGGGCTCATAGGCTACGGGCGGATCGCTACCGCTGTTGCCTCCCGTGCTCGTGCCTTCGGGATGAAGGTCCTCTACTGCAAGCGCACCCCTCTCAGCCCCGACGAAGAAGCCAGGCAGGGCATTAGCTATGCTCCTCTGGAGGAGCTCCTTCGCCTCTCCGACTTCATCTCCATACATACCCCTTATAGCCCAGAGACGCATCACTTCATCAGCGCTCGGGAATTCGCTCTGATGAAGCCTTCGGCGATCTTCATCAATACCGCCCGAGGCTCTGTCGTCGACGAGGATGCCCTGATCTCGGCGCTACAGTCCCACACCATCGCCTACGCTGGGCTCGACGTCTTCGAAGACAAGGACATCCCCCGCCTGCCCCTCTGCCAGCTGGAGAACGTCTGCATGACTCCCCACACCGGGACACAGACGGCAGATGCTCGGAGGGCCATGAATGAAGAGATGCTTGAGAACGTCGCTCGCTTCCTCGCAGGGCGCACGGATCTTGATCGAGTCATCTAGTCGCTCCACCCTCCCCCCTTCCCTTCATCCTACCCCCTACGATCCCTGATGAATCAACTTCGCTTCACCCTGCTCTCCATCCTGCTTCTAATTGTCGTAGGATGCCAGGGCTCTTCCCCTCAATCTATGGAGATCCTTCACCCCGATGATTCGACTACACTGATTAAGCTCCAGAGGCACCAGTACTACCTCCTGGCACCTATCGAGGAAAACCAGAGAGAGGCAACAGTAGTGCTTCTCGGGGAGCAAAACGAAGAGGTCGAGATGGACCTCCGTCTTGCCGTCGACAGCGTAGACTACTTCGTCCCCATCCCTATCCCTCGGGGCAAAGATCCCTACACCATCAAGGTAGTAGGTCTCTCGCCCAAGGCCATCACCTGGGAGAAGCTCCAGCTCGCCGATAGCTTTGATACGTCCAAGAAGGACTACTATCGCCCGAGCTACCACCACAGCCCCGCCTATGGCTGGATGAACGACCCCAATGGGATGATCTACAAGGATAGCGTCTATCACCTCTACTATCAGTACAATCCCTACGGGTCGAGATGGGGGAATATGCACTGGGGGCACAGTCGCTCCCGAGACCTCGTTCACTGGGAGCATCTCCCTCCGGCGCTAGCGAGGGACACGATGGGGCACATCTTCTCCGGCAGTGCCATCCTCGATAGGGAGGGAAGGGCAGGCTTCGGGAAGAATGCCATCCTCGCCTACTACACAGCGCACAAGATCCGTGAGGGGAAGCAGTGGCAGGCCCAATGTCTGGCGTACAGCACGGACGACGGGCTAAGCTACACCAAGTACAAGGGCAATCCCATCCTCACACCCTCGGATGGGATCTCGGACTTCCGAGACCCAAAGGTCTTCTGGTACGAGCCTAACGGTAGGTGGTATATGATCGTCTCGGCAGACAAGGAGATGCGCTTCTTCCGCTCCGAAGACCTTAAGCGCTGGGAGTACGTCAGCGCTTTTGGCGAAGGCTATGGAGCACGGCCGAATCAGTTCGAGTGCCCCGACTTCTTCGAGCTTCCACTCGAGGGAAGCGGGGAGAAGAAATGGGTGATGCTCGTCAACATCAACCCAGGGTGCCCCTTCGGAGGCAGTGCTACGGAGTATTTCGTGGGCACGTTCGACGGGGAGACCTTCACCCCTGATACCGAGCCCGAGGTAGCCCGCTGGCTGGACTTCGGGAAGGATCACTACGCCTTCGTCACCTTCCACGGCACGGGGAGTCGGACTCTAGGGCTAGCATGGATCAGCAACTGGCAGTACGCCCATCTTACGCCCTTCAAGCAGAGCCGAGGGGCAAACAGCCTGCCCCGAGAGCTCTTCCTCTTCCGTCAGGAGGGAAGGACCTATGTCGGAGCCCGTCCAGCTAAGGAAGTCGAAGCACTGAGGAAGGAAGAGCGTAAGCTCGACCTTCCCCCTACTCTTCATACCGACCTAACGCTATCCGATGCCCTCCGTGACCTCGATGATAGCTTCGAGCTGGAAGTAGAACTTACCCCTTCGCCCAAGGCCTCACGGGTAGGCTTCGTCCTGTCTAACGAGCTGGGGGACGAACTACCGATCTACCTCGATCTAGAGAAGGGACGCATCGTCATGGACCGTACTCGGAGCGGGCTCGTAGACTTTGGCCTCCATGCCACGCCCCACGAGCGAGAGCGTGCCGACTGGCGTACGGGCGAGGGGATCAACTACCAGAATGACTTTGCCCTAGCCACCTGGGCACCCCTCGGCCTCTGCCGTGGTGGCAGGTACCAGCTCCGCCTCTTCATCGACCGCAGTGTAGCGGAGCTCTTCGTCGACGGCGGACGTATCGCCATGACGAACTTGGTCTTCCCACGTAAGCCCTACAGCCAGTTACGGCTCTTCTCCGACGGTGCTACGAGTACGATCCACTCGGCACGGCTCTACCGACTAGGGCTATAGTTTTTGTACTTTTGCACCACCAATAAGAGCCAATAGAAGATCATTATGGATCATGAACCCATTATATTAGGTATCGAGAGTTCCTGCGACGATACCTCCGCTGCGGTACTCTCAGGGCATACCCTCAGGAGCAACGTCATAGCCTCCCAGGCTGTGCACACGGCTTACGGTGGGGTCGTACCCGAGCTAGCGTCCCGGGCGCACGAGCAGAACATCATCCCCGTCGTCAGCGAAGCTATCCGCCGAGCAGGCATTAGCCCATCGGACCTCGACGCCATCGCCTTCACCCGAGGACCAGGGCTACTAGGATCCCTGCTCGTGGGGACGAACTTTGCCAAGGGGCTTGCTCTCTCCCTCGGGATCCCGATGGTGGAGGTCAACCACCTGCACGCCCACGTCCTAGCCCACTTCATCGAAGAGGAGGGCGAGGAGCACGAGAGCCCAGAGTTCCCCTTCCTCTGTCTCCTGGTCTCCGGAGGCAATTCGCAGATCATCCTCGTACGCTCAGCCTCCGACATGGAGATCATCGGTCAGACGATCGACGATGCAGCGGGTGAGGCCTTCGACAAGTGCGCTAAAGTCATGGGGCTCGGCTATCCTGGTGGGCCGGTGGTAAACCGCCTCGCCAATGAGGGAGACCCTAAGGCCTTCGCCTTCAGCAAGCCTAATGTCCCCGGCTACGACTACAGCTTCAGTGGACTGAAGACCTCCTTCCTCTACACCCTCAGAGACGAGCTTGCCAAGAACCCCAACTTCATAGAAGAGCGGAAGGCTGACCTCTGTGCCTCCCTCCAGGCTACCGTCATCGATATCCTGATGAAGAAGCTACGTCTGGCAGCCAAGGACCTAGGTATCCGTCAGGTCGCCGTCGCTGGTGGTGTCTCGGCCAATACAGGGCTACGTGAAGCCTTCCACGACCATGCTCGTCGGTATGGATGGAAGGTATTCATCCCAAAGTTCGCCTATACGACCGACAACGCCGCTATGGTAGCGATGAACGGCTACTACAGTTACCTCGAAGGTCTACGTACGGGTCTGGACGCCGTACCCTTCGCACGAGTCACGATGTAGGCCCAGTATGCCCGCTACCGTCTCCTCACGCCTTGCTCAGCTCCTCACTCAGCGCTCCCTCCATATAGCGACCGCTGAGAGCTGTACCCTAGGAGGTGTCTGCTCCGCCCTCGGAGCGATACCGGGCGCATCCTCCTACCTCCAAGGGGGGATCGTCGCCTACCAAACGGGGCTCAAGACCGAGCTCCTAGGGGTCTCGGCGGAGCTGATCCAAGCCCACCATGTCGTCAGCCCCGAGGTCGCCGAAGCCCTAGCACTAGGGGCGACGGAGCGCCTCGATGCCGAGGTAGGCATCGGCACGACAGGGCTTGCTGGCCCTGGGGGAGGCGAACCGCTTCACCCCGTGGGTCAGGTGTGCATCGCCTCCGTCTACCGTAGCCGTGACGGGCTACATACCCGCTCCAAGACGCTCCACCTGCAGGGGAGCCGTGAGGAGAATATCCAGCAGGCCATCCACGAAGCCCTACAGCTCACCCTCGAGCTCCTCGAAGCTCACCCCTGAAGACCAACCCCTCTAAACTCACCTCGTCATGCGACAGCCCCTCCCCACACCGAGCAAGCGTCGCCGCTCCGCTCGGCTAGGCTTCACGCTCCTCCTTCCCCTCTTTATCTCCCTCGGTCTCTTCGCTGGAGAGCCCGCCACTGATCCCGTAGAGACCCTCTACTATACGGGCCTTCGCTACCGAGTAGGAGAAGCTCCTGGCTGGGGGAAGGGACTGCCCGTACTCACCTCGATCCGCCCCTACAGCCCCGCTGCTCTCGGCGGGCTTCAGGCTGGAGACATACTCCTCGAAGTCGATGGAGTCGCTACCACTGGTCTCTCTTCGGACGAGGTAGACGAACTCCTTCGGAGCCCTGAGCGCCAGCATCTCCTTACCCTCCTTCGTATCGGGGCGGGACGCTTGATCCACCTCCTCCATCCTAGTAGTAAGCCGAGCACAGCACTGAGCGAGCGGGAGCTGGCTTACGCCTTCGGAGGCTACAGTCCCGAAGACCAAGAGTCTACCGAGCGGGTACTACCCTTCACCTTCTCCTCGAATGCTACCTTCGACTGGTCCCAGGCGAAGACCTTTGCCTTCGCCCCCTCCTCCTCGGGGGACAAGAGCCTCGACGACGCACTCTACGGGCGAATAGCTCAGCTCCTGGAGACCCGAGGGTTAAGGCAGCAGTCGAGCAGTCCTGACCTGGTCATCCAGAGCCTCTACACCCTCGACAGGAGCGCTGGCCTTCACTTCCAGCTACAGGTAGCACGCTCGGGGGCTCCCGACGACATCCTCTGGAGAGCGGAGAGTATGGAGCTGGCTCCGACAGCCTCGACGATGGAGAGCTATGCACGGGAGGTCCTCCCCCTCGTCCTGTATGCCTTCCCCTACATCCCTACAGCAGAGCGACCCTCGTACCGCAAGGACACCCGTCGCTACCTCTACACAGGCATCCTCTACGACAAGCACGACCTCAGCCGTATCGCTGACGTCGAGGACGCCTCCCCCGCCTTCGTAGCGGGGCTACGCTCGGGCGACCGCATCCTCCGTATCGGGGGCAAGGCACTTACCCCCACCTCTCTAGAGGCGCTCTCCGAGAAGTACCGAGACTTCCTCGCCGACACCTACAAGCATCGCATCCAGCTCCGAGACGGCTCGGGAAGCCACGCTTGGGCTCAGGGCAGCTACGGCAGTGTCAGGAAGGCTCTGGAGCGGGAGAAGTATGCAGCGGTCTTCAGTTACCTCTTCGCCTTCCGTCCCTACGTCGATGACGCCAAGACGACGGAGCTAAGCTTCGAAGTAGAGCGGGACGGCGAGCGCTACACGCTCAGCATCCAGCCTCTCCTCAGAGACGAATCCACCCTTATCCCCCAATGATCCTACCATGGACACCCAGCCCCTATCGACCTATCAACTAGGGCGAGTACAGTCGCTCCCCATCCTTCGCCTCGTCTCTATCGGTGCCTACCTTGACGGGGGGATCCAAGACATTCTCCTCCCGCTACGCTACCTCCCCGCAGGTAGTCAGGTGGGGGACGAGGTCTCAGTCTTCATCTATCAGGACAATGAGGGAAGGCTCATCGCTACGACGCTCACCCCGCTGGCCCAAGTAGGGGAAGTGGCCTACCTGCGCTGTAGCTCCGTGACCGAGGCAGGCGCCTTCCTCGAATGGGGAATACACAAGGACCTCTTCGTCCCCTTCCGTGAGCAAGCCTCCAAGATGCTAGAGGGCTACAGCTATGTCGTCTACCTCTACGTCGATGCCCTCAGTGGGAAGATCGTCGGCTCAGCACGACTCTCCAAGCACCTGAGCAATACGCCCGCCGACTACGCACCAGGCTCACGCGTCTCCTGTCTGGTCACTGAGCAGCACGAACTAGGCTACCGCTGTGTCATCGAGGATCGCCACTGGGGACTCCTCTACAGCGACACTGCACCACGCATGCTCCAGCGTGGTGAGCGGGTCGAGGCCTACGTGATCCGCCTGAGGGAGGACAATAAGGTGGACCTCTCCTTCACCCCCGTGGGCTACCAGAAGGTAGACAGCGAGCAAGCACGCCTGCTGGCTCTCATCGACCAGCATGGCGGGCGTCTTCCCCTCGGGGACAAGAGTCCGTCGGAGGAAGTCATGCGCCTCACAGGTATGAGCAAGAAGACCTTTAAGATGGTCCTCGGCGCCCTCTACAAGGCGGGGCTCGTCACCCTCGCTCCGACAGAAGTGCGGAAGCACTAGCTCCGAGGGGCGAGCTCTTCTTGCCTCACTCCTAGTACCAGTAGCGCCTCCTCCGAGGCACTACTAGTACCACCCGAGAGGCGCTACTGGTGCCTCTCAGCGCTCCGCACGAGCGCCTCTCCATCCCGCACACAAGCGCCTCTCCCCTTCGCTCAAGCCGAAGGGAGGGGGCTTGCCTCGGCCTCCACTGGAGGCTCACCCTTTTGATTCACCTCTAATCCCACATGATGCATAGATCTCTACGACTACTCTCCCTCCTTCTCTCCCTGACCGCTCTCATCGAGACGGCCCTAGCTAAGCCCGTCGACCGAGCTACCGCCTCCCAGCTGGCTCGTGAAGTGCTCGGTACGGGCCAAGGCTCAGCACGAAGTCTGGAGCATCTCCAGCTCACCGAGCGCCCCACCTACTATATCTATCAGGTAGGCGGAGGCGGGGGCTTTGCCCTCATTGCCAAGGATGACACGGCAGGCGCCCTCATCGGCTACAGCCACCGAGGCTCCTTTGATCTGGAGCGCATGCCCCAGTCGCTGAGGGAACTTTTCTCTACGCTTGACAAGCCCCTCTCAGAGAGACGCTTGGGGCAGGAGACACGAGCCTTCGACTACCCTCCGAAGCATGGACGAGCCATCCAACCCCTACTCAGCTCCAACTGGGGCCAAGGGCATCCCTACAGCCTCTATACACCGACCTATACCGACAGCGACGGAGACCAGCAGCACATGTACGCTGGGTGTGTCGCCGTGGCGATGGCACAGGTGATGTACTTCCACAAGTGGCCTAACGAGGGGACGGGATCAAGGACGCATAGCCAGCTCGGCTATCGGGACTTCTCCGCCAGCCACTATCGCTGGAGCGACATGCGCCCCTCGTATGGAGACAGGGAGCGCTATATCGGTTCGGGCAATAGTCGCCGTGTTCGCCCTGACGACGACCCAATATTTACCTCCGTGGCGCAGCTCATGGCCGACCTCGGGGTATCGGTCGGGATGGGCTACACGCAGTACGCTAGCAGTACCTCGTCGGAGATGGCAGCAGCAGCCTTCCAGACCTACTTCAAGTACGACGCTACCAGTGCCCTCTCAGCCTCGACGCTAGGGATCACGACCATCGAGCGCCTCATCAGAGAGGAGCTCGAAGCTGGTTTCCCCGTCTACGTCAGTGGACTGAGCAGAAGTGGGGGGAAGATCTCGGGCCACGCTTGGGTCATCGATGGGATGGACGCTCGAGGGCTATTTCACATGAACTTCGGGTGGGACGGGAGCAGTGATAGCTTCTTCTCTCTTCGTCACATCGCACCAGGACAGGCAGGGAATGAATTCGGCGGGCGTAAGGTCAACTTCTCCCAAGGCATACAGATCATCCTTGCCCACCCCAAGCGCCCTGGTACCGCCCCGCTCTCCGACGAGGCTAAGCGCCTAGGAGCGGGCGGGCTCTCCAGTCACTACTCCGCCCTGCTACGCCTACACGGCTCGGGAGGCTTCAAGCGTACCCGCACCCCGTCGATAGATGTAGAGTTCGGAGGCTTCATCAATAAGGGTCTCCCCTTCACAGGGGACTATGGCTACGGGCTCTATGACGCTCAGGAGCGCCTCATCCGTATCTACCCCTCGAAGTACCACAGCCAGGGGGGATTCACTAAGGCTAAGCTCTACGGCTCCATGGTCGATGGTCAGTACATCAGCGATGACATGGCCGAGCAAGACCGTCTAGACATCTCAGGCCTCCCCGCTGGTATCTATGCCCTGCGCCCGCTGAGCTCACGCCTCGGGGAGGATGGGAGCTGGGGCCCTTGGCAGGAGATCCTCTATGCCCCCACCCTAGGCCTTCGCCTCACGGAGAGCGAGATCGAGGTGATCGAGGAGGATGGCTTCAATAGAGGCTTCCAGATCATGGAGTCGCTACGTCAGCCGAAGCTCTGTGCCGGCGACGAGGTGCGCCTACCGGTCCTACTGAAGCATCTGGGTGCTACCAGCCGAGACACCCAGCTAGCCCTTCGCCTCTATGATGAGGCAGGCCAGCTCGTCGAAGGCTTCAGAGAGCCCAGCCCGGTGAAACTAGAGTTCACCCCCATGGAGACGCATCTCGTCCACCTCCCACTCTCGCTCCCAGAGACCCTCAGAGCAGGGCGCTACCGTCTTACCCTCGAGGTCAAGGACGGGGAGGGAAGCACGACCTACCCCACCCAGCTCTACCAGCTCCGTGAGGAGAACTTCCTCACCGTGTCCGCCCCCTTTGCAGAGCGTCTACAGGCCTTCGACGCCCGTATCCTCGACCGAAGAGGGCAGGAAGTGACGAACTACCCAGTAGACCTGACGCAAGGGGCGAACCCTCGCCTCGAGGTGAGCGTCAAGACGCCTCCCTCGAAGCCCATAGGCAAGGAGCTAGGCACCCTTCGCCTCTACCTCGAAGATCCTACCATAGGGCATCGCACCCTCATCGGGACAGAGGCGCTCAAGAGCGAGTCCCCCTTCTACGTCCTGACGACGAGAGTCAAGAGTGAAGCACTTACCCAAGAGCTCCTCGGCGGACTCTCCACGGGGAAGGCCTACCGAGTCGTAGCAAAGGTGACCTTCGCTGGAGAGGTCTACGACGCTTGGGCGCCCGATGAGAAGGCGATCTACCTGACCTTCGTCACAGGACGGAAGGAAGAGGCTTCTCCCACCCCCGAGATCCATCCTGCTCGCCCCACGACAGAGGTAGAGCCCACTCCCGATCCCGCACCGAAGCCCCAGCCTGATCCCGAGCCTAAGCCAGAGCCAGCACCCGAGCCTAAGCCCTCGCCTGAGCCTCAGCCCGTGCCCGACCCACAGCCTACTCCTCCCCCGACACCTAAGCCTCTCCCGGAGCCCGAGCCCCAGCCTAAGGAAGAGGAGGCGCACCCAGCCCTCCGCTACTTCCCCACCGAGAGCCGTGTCGAGGTCAGCGGTAAGGAGCTCCTCCGCCTAGAGGTCTTCGACCTGATGGGTCGCCGGTGCATCCACCAGCCTCTTAGCGGTGTCTCTCGGGCAAGCTTATCCCTAGCGCCCCTTCCCCAGGGCATCTACCTCGTGCGTGTCCTTGACGGGGGGAGCTACACGACGCACCGCCTAGCTCGCTGATCACGATGAGCCAAGGAACACATACTCAGACCAAGCTAGCCTCTCCCTCCTCCCCACTAGGGGCTGAGGGCGAGGCTAGCTTCTTCGTCCCTATCGTCCCCTACCCTTCCCGCCCAGCACATGCAGCATCCCTTCCGTCCTAGCGACCAAGTCAGGGCTACCCTACGAGTGATGAACGAAGCATCGTCTCTGGGGAAGCCCTTCTTCTTCGTCCTCGACTTCGAGCTTCAGGAGGCGCTCTTCTTCCCTGACCCGCTCCGCCAGCACGACGGGTCGATCTTCTTCGACTTTCCCTCGGCTAGGACACCCGAGCCCCCAGGGAGGAAGCGCCCCATCTCCCTCACTCCTCGCCCTGAGCCACTGGAGCGGTATCAAGAGCGCTTCCGCATCATCCACGACGGGCTCATGCGGGGGGATAGCTTCCTGACGAACCTTACCCTTCGTACGCCTATCGAGACCGAAGCCAGCCTAGAGGACATCTACTGCTCCTCTAGCGCTACCTATCGGGTACTCCTGCCCCATCGCTTCGTCTCCTTCTCTCCCGAGCGCTTCGTGACCCTCAGGGGCTCCGAACTGACGACACACCCGATGAAGGGGACGATCGACGCTCGCCTGCCCGACGCAGCTGGGCGCCTGAGGGGGGACTACAAGGAGGGCTGTGAGCACCATACCATCGTAGATCTGATGCGCAACGACCTTAGCCGAGTCTCGGCAGAAGTGCATGTTCGGCGCTTCAAGTACTTGACGGAGCTCCACACCACCTCGGGTCCTCTCCTACAGATGAGCTCGGAGATCGTGGGGCAGATCGACCGAAGCCAGGGCCTTGCCTTAGGGGATCTTCTCCTGGAGCTCCTACCTGCGGGATCGATCAGTGGCGCCCCTAAGTGCCGTACCGTCGAGCTCATCCAAGAGGCCGAGGGAGTGCCACGTGGCTTCTACACGGGCGTCTGTGGCTACTTCGACGGCGAAGCTCTAGACTCGGCCGTCCTCATACGCTTCATCGAAGAGACGCCCACGGGCGAACTCTTCTACCGCTCCGGGGGTGGCGTCACCATCAACAGCCTATGCCAAGACGAGTATCACGAATGCTTACAGAAGATCTACATCCCGCAGAGTTAGCTGAGGCGCCCCTATTCATCGAGACCCTGATGCTTCGCTCTGGGAAGCTCGTCCGAACGGAGCTTCACCGAGAGCGGATGCGCTACACCCTTGAGACCGAGCTAGCTCGTCGGGAGGAGTCGGCACGCTCACCTCTCCTCTCCCAGCTCTGCTCCTCAGCACCGCTTGCCGAGGTAGATCGCTTCCTCGCTCAAGAGTGCCTTGATCCGAAGAAGACCTATCGCCTCACCCTCGGCTACAGGCTCAGCGGTATCGTCTCCCTACGCCTCATCCCCTACGAGCGACGAGTGATCCGAGCCCTACGCCCCACGCTCCTACCCCCGAACTTCGACTACAGCCTCAAGTGGGCGGACAGGAGCTTCTTCGACCAAGTCAAGGCGTCGATGCCTCGGGATGAAGAGCCCCTCTTCCTCCGCCCCGACGGGACGATCACCGACACCTCCTATACCAATGTGGTCGTGGAGCTCTCAGAAGGTCTCTTCACCCCCACCCGTCCCCTCCTAAGGGGGACACAGCGAAGCTACCTCCTTCGCCTAGGGCTGATCCGAGAGGATGACGCCCTGACGCTCGAGAAGATCCAGAGTGCTCGGCGCCTCCTGCTGATCAATGCGCTCCTTCCCCTCGACGAGGCGATCGAGCTCTCTCCAGAAGCCCTTATTCCCAGCGCCCTTCAGAGGGGGTAAAAAGGGATCTACGGTAGGTCGTCTCTGCGACCCACGGTAGGTCGCATCGACGACCCACAGTAGGTTTTTTCGACGACCTACCGTAGGTCGCAAAATGGACTTCTCTAAGCCCCCATTCCACCGCACCTTGTACCAGCCCTCCGAAGCATCTATTCCAGCCAAGGCGAAACGACCGAAGAAATTGCCCCGAAGCACCAGAGCTTGGCGAAGTAAGATTTTATTTCTACCTTTGCAGGGCAATTACGGAGCTCCGCTCTGCACAGCATGCGGCTGTGGTGTAATTGGTAGCCACGTCAGACTTAGGATCTGATGCCGCGAGGCGTGGGGGTTCGAGTCCCTTCAGCCGCACAAGACAAGCTGTCTATTCCTTCGAAGGATAGGCAGCTTGCTTCGTTATATCCATTTGGTAAATGATGCTCGGTGATGTACCTTTGCCGGCGAAAGAACTAAGGACAAAGGGGTGCTCACCCGACTCGGGCGAGCTGAGATGATACCCTCAAGACCTGATCCAGATCATACTGGCGTAGGAATTGTTCATCTACCGCGCGTACCCTCCCCCTTCAGCTCTGCATTACTAATTCGTACCAATCGGTAATTGTATGATGAAGCGAAAAACCCTTCTCTCCGTCGTAGCTCTATCTGCTACGGCTACCCTACCCTTCTCTGCCTCCGCCTCGACCTTCACCGAGCAAGATAGCCTCAAGACGCACCGACTCGAAGAGGTGCAAGTGACCGCTACCCGTGCCTCGGCTCGGACGCCGATGTCCTTCTCCAATCTCTCGAAGGCACAGCTCCAGAAGGCTAACCTCGGCCTAGATGTCCCCTACCTCCTCCTGCAGACTCCCTCGGTCGTCGCTACTAGCGAACCAGGGATAGGTATCGGCTACACCTACCTGCGTGTACGTGGGGTCGATGCCGCAGGGATCAATATCATGACCAACGGCGTCCCCCTCAACGACTCCGAGAGTCAGGGCGTCTTCTGGGCCAACATGCCCAACTTTTCCTCCAGTATCCAGGATGCACAGCTCCAGCGTGGTGTCGGTACTTCGTCCAACGGGTCAGCAGCCTTCGGAGCCAGTCTCAACCTCCGCACCGACCACTTCGCTATGACCCCTACGGCTACCCTCTCCCTACTTGGCGGAGCGTACAATACCTTCCGTCGGGAGGTACATGCTTCGACGGGACGTATCGCTGGGCACTGGGCACTCGAAGCCCGACTAGGGAAGACGACGACCGATGGCTATATCGATCGCAGTGGTACAGAAGGGACCTCTTACTTCCTGCAGGGAGGCTACTTCGGGGAGAATACCATCCTCAAGCTCCTCTCCTTCGGTGGAAAGCAACGCACAGGGATCGCTTGGAATGGACTGAGCGCCACAGAGGAAGCGATCTACGGCCGTCGCTATAACTCCGCTGGGCACATGAACCCTAAGAGTACTCCAGCCGATGCCCGCTATCGGTACAATACCGATAACTATGAGCAGAACCATCTGCAGGCTCAGCTCACCCAGCGACTCAGCGAAGGGCTCGTCCTCAACCTTACGGCCCATTACACCCAAGGCTACGGCTTCACCGACGAGTACCGCACGGGGCGTAAGCTCAAGGAGTATGGGCTGAAGGAATTCATCCTACGGGGTGCTGATGGACAAGCGATCCTAGATAAGGACGGCAAGGAACAAAAGGTCAAAAAGATCACCCTCCTACGTACCAAGTACCTCGACAATGACTTCTATGGCGGGATAGCTACCCTAGAGTACAAGGCTCATCGCCTGGAGCTCACCACAGGACTCTCAGCGAACCACTATGTCGGAGATCACTACGGCGAGCGTACGCCCGTCACCCCTTATCCCTATCAAGTAGAGCCTAATGAGCGCTACTACGAGGACCGTGCACACAAGACCGATCTCTCGGGCTTCACAAAGGCTACCTTTGAGGTGGCTCGAGGGCTCAACCTCTTTGCCGACCTACAGTATCGCTTCATAGACTACCGCATCAAGGGATCGATCGATCACTTCACGGGGGGCAAGCAGCAACAGATGGATCTCAAGAAGACCTTCAGCTTCTTCAACCCTAAGGCAGGGCTCTTTTATCAGTTCGCTCCCCAGCATCATGTCTATGGATCTGTCGCTGTAGCGCACCGTGAGCCCAACCGCAAGCACTACACGGAAGTCAGCGAAGCCCAATACCCCCGTGCCGAGCGACTCACCGACTACGAGCTGGGATACGGCTTCCGTAGTCGCACCTTCACGGCAGGGCTCAACCTCTACTATATGGACTATAAGGATCAGCTCGTACTCAACGGGAAGATGAGTGATGTCGGCGGGTACCTCAGCGAGAATGTCGCCAAGAGCTACCGTGCAGGGGTAGAGGTGAATGCCTCCTGGCTCATCCTGCCTTCTCTTCGTTGGGATCTAGCCCTCGGGACCAGTCGCAATAGGATCAAGTCCTACACCCTCTACGCTTGGAGTGACAAAACCTACGAGGAGGTAGCGACGACGTACACGAATGTGCCGATCGCCTATTCACCAGAGCTCACCCTGAGCAATACCCTGACCTTCAGCCACCGAGCCTTCGAAGCAGCCCTCACCTCTCAGTATGTGGGAGCACAGTATCTGGACAATACGGGGAGCAAGGATCGTAGCCTACCCAGCTATCATGTAGCAAGCCTCCGTCTGAGCTATGACCTCCCTGTACGTAGCCTCAAAGCATGGCGCCTCAGCCTGCAGGTCAATAACCTCCTCAATGCTCAGTATGCGAGCAACGGGAGTGCCTACTATACCTTCGACACGCAGGGAGCTATCCAGTCGTCTAAGTCCGTTTACCCACAGGCAGGTATCCACGTCTTCGTAGGCTCGACGATCACCCTCTAAGCACCCTTCTCCCTCTCTATACCCTACTCTATGGACCTCCTTCACTTCATCTCCTCGCATCCTCTAGAGCTAGTCACCGTCGTCGTCTCACTGATCTGGCTCTACCTAGAGTACCGAGCAAGTATCTGGCTCTGGCCTGTGGGTATCCTCCTGCCTCTACTCTGGATACCCATCTGCTGGCAGAGCCGTCTCTATGGCATGCTCGCTATCAACATCTACTACCTCGTGACGAGTATCATCGGCTGGGTAGTGTGGCTCCAGAAGCGAGGGGATGAGGCAGAGGAGAAGCCCATCACGGATATCAGCCCACGTACGGCACTAGTCTATGCTCTGGGCGCTATCGTGGGTTACCTCGGACTCCTACAGCTCCAGCCCTTCATCCCCGAGTGGCAAGTTCCCTGGGCAGATGCACTGACGACCATCGCTTCCGTCATAGGTATGATCTGGATGGCACGGAAGTGGCGACAGCACTGGCTCTGCTGGATCCTAGCGAACGCTGCGGGCTTCGTCGCCCTCTATGGAGCAGAGGATTACATCTCCTCCTTCGTATATGTGGTGAACTTTATCACAGCCTTCTTCGGCTATCGTAAGTGGGGGCGTCTGATGCGCTTCCACGACGAAGCTTCTGCCCAGACCTCCCAGCACTAGAATAGCCACCTACCCTCTACCCATGCGCTACTATCCCCTCTTCACCCAAGAGAACCTACCCAAGACCCTCGTCATCGCCAATGGTGCCTTCCCCAAGGCTCCTACCCCACTGGCGCTCATCGACCGCTGGCGCAGTGGCGAGGCGGGCTATAGTCTCACCTGCTGCGATGGAGCAGTCAATAAGCTCCGTCAGTACACCGACAAGCTCCCCGATGCTGTGGTAGGTGATCTGGACTCGGTATCGTCGGGTCTGAAGGATCTCCTTGAGGGGCGGATCCATCAATTCCCCGATCAGGACACCAATGACCTGACCAAGACGATGAAGTTCATCCACAGTCAGGGAGGCCAGCGCCCCATCACGCTTCTCGGGGCAAGTGGAGGGCGGGAAGATCATCTGCTGGCTAATCTCTGTCTCCTGACCACCTACAGCGAACTGGTGAGCGACCTAGTGATGCTCACCGACGAAGGCTACTTTCTACTCCTCACGGAGCCCTCGGAGGTAGAGATCCTCGTAGGACAGCAGTTCTCCGTCTTCAACTTCCAGCAGACGCCCATCTCCCTGAGGGGGGCTCACTGGCCTCTGGAGCACTACACCCTGCCTCAGCTCTGGTGTGGCTCGCTCAATCGAGCCAGCGCTAGTCGCCTCAGCATCGACACGACGAGTCCCATCCTCCTCTACCTAGCTAATGTCTAGCCTCCCACCACTAGAGATCGTCCTTCGGGCCCTTGGCGAGCTCGATCCTCGTGGGGTACATCCCCCGAGCACGATGGAGCTGGAGCTGTGTCTCGGCTACAGTAGAGAGGAGCTGGACGAAGCCTTCCGAGCCGTCTACGACCATCCTATGGAGGACGTCCTTGAGCTCTTTGCTCAGGAGCGTCTCCTGCTGTGCCCAAGCGAGCTCCTCGACGATTATACTGGGCAGGTGACTATGGAGCATGGCTACACGGGTGAGCTGTACTACAGCTACTTCCCCTACCGCTTCGGCGAGCTCCTTCTAGCGACGACTCCCCACGGGCTGTGCTTTAGTAGTTTCACTCTGGGGGATCGTGAAGAGGCAAGGAATCACCTCATGGGAGGCCATCCCCACGTAGCACACTTCCACGAAGAGACCCATCCGATCTTAGAGCAAGCGATGAGGTACTTAGCCGAGCCGACGACAGAGCCTCTTCCCCCGCTTCATCTCATAGGTACGCTCTTCCAGCGATCAGTCTGGCAGACGATGCTCCTCATACCTCGAGGAGGGTGCATCAGCTACCAAAGGATTGGTCAAGCACTAGGCCTACCTCAGGCGACCCAAGCTATAGGCACGGCTGTCGGTGCTAATCCTCTGGCTCCCATCATCCCCTGCCACCGAGTCCTTCCTAAGGAACATACCATCGGCTTCTACCACTGGGGGACGGGGCTGAAGGCTGCTCTACTTGCCCCCGAATTATTCTAGCTTCTCTAGAGCCCACCGAGGCTCTACCCTGACCACAGGTCTCACTGCGACGCCCCCACACCGAGGGTGAAGCTGAGGCCTGTGGTTTTATGCTATTGAACGAGGCACAAACGTAGGAGAATCAGCAGAGTAGTGTAAACTTTCTTTACACACCCTCTGTTTTCCTTTTGCAGGTTTAACGAAAGAATTATCCAATAGCCATTATATGAGTATCAATTTACCCCAGTCTACACTTCCCCGCGTCGTCATCGCAGGTGGGGGCTTCGCAGGACTCAAGCTCGCTCAAGACCTCGACGCTCGCCTCTTCCAGATCGTCCTCATTGACCATCATAATTACCATCAGTTCCCCCCGCTGATCTACCAAGTTGCCTCGTCGGGGCTGGAGCCTAGTTCGATCGCCTTCCCCTTCCGTGCAGCCTTCCGGAGGAAGAAGAACTTCGTCTTCCGTCTTGCTAATGTCATCGGGGTAGCACCCGAGCGTAAGAGGCTCCTCACCTCTGTAGGCGAAGTCGAGTACGACTACCTCGTGCTGGCCTGCGGAGGGACGACGAACTTCTTCGGCAACGAGCAGATCGCCCGCCACAGCCTCCCGATGAAGACGCTCTACGAATCAATGAACCTCCGCAATGTCCTCCTCCAGAATATCGAGAAGGCACTCGTATCCGATAGCCTCGAAGCCCGTGAAGCGCTCCTGACGGTAGCCATCGTCGGTGGCGGTCCTTCGGGCGTAGAGATCGCAGGGGCACTAGCGGAGATGAAGCGCTACGTCCTACCGAAGGATTATCCGTATCTGGAGACGGAGCAGTTCAAGATCCACCTCATCGATGCCTCACCCCGCCTCCTGATGGCTATGAGCGAGAAGAGCTCTGCTACGGCTACCAAAGGTCTAGAGGCTATGGGCGTAGAGATCCATCATCAGATGATGGTCACCGACTATGATGGCAAGACGCTCACACTAGGGGATGGGACGAAGATGAATACTCGGACGGTCATCTGGGTGAGTGGGATCGTGGCCAACACCCTCGAAGGACTTTCGCCCGAAGCCATGGGACGAGGCAAGCGCCTCCTCGTCGACGGGCGCAATGAACTCATAGGCTATCCCGGGATCTTCGCCCTCGGCGACCAGTGCCTCATGACGGCAGATCCCGCCTATCCTCAGGGGCACCCACAGATGGCACAGGTAGCGATCCAGCAGGCTGTACTACTGGCCAAGAACCTCAAAGCCCGTGAGGAAGGGCGTGAGGAAAAGACCTTCCACTACCGAGATCTTGGCTCAATGGCCACCATCGGACGCAACCGTGCCGTCGCAGAGATCGGCAAGGCGAAGTGGGGTGGCTTCACCGCCTGGATCCTTTGGCTCGTCGTACACCTTCGCTCCATCCTCTCCGTGCGCAACAAGGTCATCGTCCTGCTGAACTGGGTCTGGAACTACGCGACCTACGACCGCTCGCTGCGCCTTATCCTCAAGCGCCACGTCCCCGTCGAGCCCTACGAAGCTCGTCGGGAGCGTCTGGAGAATAGAGACACGCACGTCGACTAGCGCCGAGCCCTACTTTCTCCCTTCTATTTTCAGCCCTTCGCCCTCCCTCGTCAGCATGCTGATAGAGGCGGGCGAAGGGCTTTGTCACAAACCCGCTCACCAAGCGGGCTGGAGAGATGCTCTGGAAGGGGGCGAAAAAAACCTACCGTAGGTCGCCTCACCGACCCACGGTAGGTCGTCGAGACGACCCACAGTAGGTTTTCCAGACGACCTATCGTAGGGTCCTTTTTTACCCCCTCTGGAGGGGGTAGCCATTCCCCTACTTCACCCCCATCGGAGCGCCCTCAGGAGCGAGGGCCTAGCTCATCCTAGTGCGGGATCGATCCCTAGCCTTAGACTCCCCTCCAAAAAAGCTATATTTGTACACTTAATAAGTCAATGAATCTATCGAATCTCATAGCGCTATGAAATTTACTGTCACCAGCAACGACCTTCTCCAGCAACTGCAGGCTGTAGCGAAGGTCATCTCCAGCAAGAGTGTGGCGGCTGTACCCGTACTCGAGAACATCCTCTTCGAACTCCAGGGACACATCCTCACCCTCACGGCTTCGGACCTCAGTAACCGTCTGACTTGCTCCATCGCTGTCAATAACCAAGGCGAAGATGGGGCTTTCGCCGTACGTGCTGGTATCGTACTCGACTCCCTCAAGGAGCTCCCCGACCAGCCGATCGAGATCGAAGTCGAGGAAGGGAAGGCGACCGTCACCTACAGCAACGGGCACTATAGCTTCCTGACCACGGCAGCAGACATCTACCCCGAAGGGATCATCCTCGAGGAAGCTCGTACACTCGAAGTCCCCGCACAAGCCCTGCTCAAGGGTCTGGAGCGTACGGTCTTCGCCGCCAGTGACGACGATCGTCGTCCCGTGATGACAGGGGTGTATCTCGACTTCTTCGAGGACAAGCTCGTCTGCGTCGCCTCCGATGGTCGCATCCTAGCTCGCCATACCGACTCGAACATCAAGAGCGAGGCTGCCGCTGCCTTCTGCCTGCCCGCTCGTATCGCACTCCTGCTGACTCGTGGCCTTCTAGCTAAGGAGACCGAACCCGTGCAGATCAGCTTCGACACGAAGAACGTGACCTTCACGATGAAGGGAGGCGCCCTGACGGCTCGTCTGCTGGATGGGAAGTTCCCGAACTACAACTCCGTGATCCCTCCTTCCTCTCCCCACAATATCACCGTGGACAAGGATCAGCTCTTCTTCGCCTCGAAGCGTGCTGCCATCTTCTCCAACCGTGCGAGCAACCTCGTCATCTTCGACTTCGCCGACGGAGCGATCCGCATCTCGAGCCAAGACCTCGATCTCTCGATCGCAGCCGAAGAGACCATCCCTTGCTCTGGGCAGGAACCAGGGACCCGTGTGCGCATTGGCTTTGACTTCAATTACCTCCAGCGTATCCTACAGAGCCTCTCGAGCGAGCAGATCCAGATCAGCCTGGCGGACCAGACTCGTGCGGGCATCATCACCCCGCTGACGACCGACGACGGGGTAGACATCTGCACGCTGATCATCCCCATGAAGCTCCTCGGCGAATAGCCTGGTCTTCCCATCAAGGATAGTATATGAAGCTCCATCTACAGCGCCCGATCGTCGTCTTCGACCTAGAGACGACGGGCGTACAGATCACTCGTGACCGTATCGTCGAGATCTCGATCCTCAAGGTGCATCCCGACGGCGAGCAGGAGACGAAGACACGGCGCATCAACCCCGAGATGCCCATACCTCAGGAGGCGACAGCTGTACACGGTATCACCGATGCCGACGTAGCAGACTGCCCGACCTTCGCCCAGGTAGCTCGTAGCCTCTACAGCTGGATCGAAGGCTGTGACATCGCTGGCTTCAACTCCAATCGCTTCGATGTGCCGATGCTCGTCGAGGAGTTCCTCCGTGCGGGAGTCGCTGTGGACTTCGACGACAGACACTTCATCGACGTGCAGACCATCTACCACAAGATGGAGCGCCGTACGCTGGAGGCTGCCTACAAGTTCTACTGCTCCAAGACCCTGGAGAATGCCCATTCGGCCGAGGCCGACACACGGGCGACCTTCGAGGTACTGGAGGCACAGCTAGATCATTATCCCGAGGAACTAACCAACGACGTCGCAGCGCTGGCCGAGTTCTCTAGCTACGGTCGACGGGTGGACTTCGCTGGTAGTCTCGCCTTCAACGACCAAGATGAGATCGTCATCAACTTTGGTAAATACAAGGGAGTCCCCGTCACAGAGGTCTTCCGTCGGGACTCAGGCTACTACAGCTGGGTGATGGGCGCTCAGTTCCCACTGGAGACCAAGCGGTGGTTCTCCCGACTCTACCAACAGGCACGACAAGGCAATGGGAGTACTCAGAGATAAGCACATCGTACTCGGCATCTCGGGGAGTATAGCGGCTTACAAGGCTGCCATCCTGACCCGTCTGCTCGTCCGTCAGGGTGCAGAGGTGCAGATCGTCATCACACCAGCGGGCAAGGAGTTCATTACCCCGATCACGCTCTCTGCCCTATCCTCCCGCCCGGTGATCAGTGAGTTCTTCAGCGGGCTGGACGGTACCTGGAATAGCCACGTCGACATAGGTCTCTGGGCGGATGCTATGGTCATCGCCCCCGCTACCGCCTCTACTATTGGGAAGATGGCACATGGGATCGCTGACAATATGCTCCTGACGACCTATCTCTCGATGAAGGCACCCGTCTTCGTCGCTCCAGCGATGGATCTGGATATGTTCGCTCATCCTTCGACGACGGACAATCTGGATCTCCTTGCCCAGAGAGGTAACTTCATCATCGAGCCTCAGTCGGGTGAGCTGGCGAGCCACCTCGTAGGTAAGGGCCGTATGGAGGAGCCAGAGGGAATAGTCGCAGCCCTTGAGGAGTTCTTCTCCTCTACCCTTGACTACGAGGGTAAGCGTGTAGTGATCACCGCAGGGCCGACCCACGAGGCGATCGACCCCGTCCGCTTCATAGGTAATCACTCGACAGGACGGATGGGCATCGCTCTGGCCGATGAGCTAGTTCATCGGGGAGCGCACGTAGACCTTATCCTCGGCCCTTCGTCACTCAAGCCCTCCGATGCAGTGCACGTCGAGCGGGTGACGACCGCTGAAGAGATGCTCCGAGCTACCGAGGCTGTCATCGACACGGCAGATATCGCCATCTTCGCCGCTGCTGTAGCCGACTACCGCCCTCGTATAAGACATACCGAGAAGATCAAGCGGGAGCACGAGACCGAGCTCGACCTAGAGCTCGTGCGCAATCCCGACATAGCTGCCACACTGGGAGCTAGGAAGCGTCCCGACCAGTTCTTCGTAGGCTTTGCTCTGGAGAGTAATGCGGGTGTCGACGAAGCTAAGCGTAAGATGCAGGCCAAGGGCTTCGATGCCATTGTCCTGAACAGTCTGCAAGACTCCGGCGCCGGCTTTGGACACGAGACGAACAAGGTCACCATATTCGACCAAGAGGGATCCATCGAAGCGTACGAACTGAAGAGTAAGGATGCTGTAGCTCGAGACATCGCTAGCTTCATCATCAAGCGCCTCGGTTAGTTCGCCCCCGTAGTCCTGTGATCGGATGCGCCTCGGTATCCTCAGTTTCCTCTGCCTCCTACTCTGCTCTCGAGGGCTCTCCCATGCCGAGGAGCTCCGGGTCGCTGTGGAGGTACGTGCCGAAGCCCTTGGGGAGTCCGACCGCACGCGCTACGAGACGCTCCAAAGGCAACTATCCGATCTCTTCAACCGAACCCACTGGACAGATCTCGTCTATCAGGATGAGGAGCGTATCGAGGCGACCTTCACACTGATACTCCTCGAGCGTAAGGGAGAAGGGGACTACACCGCAGAGGTGGTCGTCTCCGCCCGTCGCCCTGTCTACCACTCCGACTATCAGACGACGACCCTCCTCCTCAGAGAGCGAGGGATCAGCTTCAGCTACCTTGCCAGAGACCAGCTCACCTACAGGGAGACGGAGCTGGATCATAGCCTCGTGGCCCTCGTGGCCTACTACGCCCTCTACCTCATCGCCACAGATCTAGACAGCTACTCACCCCTAGGGGGAAGCCTTCTCCAGCCCCGTCTCAGCACGCTCCTCTCTACCGCTGTTAGTCACCCCGACTGGCAGGGCTGGTCGAGCTCGGAGCGTGGTCTCAGTCGCTACCGACGAGTGAGTCGCTTCCTCTCCAGTGAAGAGGAGGTCTACCGCAAGTGCTGGTATCGCTATCACCGCCTTGGTCTCGACCGAATGGCCGACGCCCCAGAGGAAGCGAGGAAGGTCATCCTCGACGTACTCCGAGAGCTAAGCTCCTTCGCTAAGGGTCACTTCCTCTCGCCCTCCCTCTCCGAGCTAGAGAGTGCTAAGCTCCCCGAGATCGTGGAGCTCTTTGCCCAAGCCCCACAGCAGGTGAGGCAGCAAGTCCTCGAGCTACTGGAGAGCCTCTTCCCCACGGCCAGCACACGCCTACAGCCTCTACGCTAGGCTGTGAGCTCCCCTACTCATCACCCCTCTATCACCTAGCATCATGCTTCAGAGTCTCAGCATTCGGAACTTCGTACTCATCGACGAACTGACCATCGACTTCCAGCCCCACTTCTCCGTCATCACTGGGGAGACGGGTGCAGGGAAGAGCATCATCCTCGGCGCTATAGGTCTGCTGATGGGACAGCGAGCCGACAGCTCTACGCTTCGCCCCGGTGCCGACCGCTGTATCATCGAGGCACGCTTCACCCATCTGGACGCAGCCGTCGGAGTCATGCTGGAGGAAGAGGACATCGACAGCGATGAGGAGGAATGTATCGTGCGACGAGAGATTACCTCTAAGGGGAAGAGCCGTGCCTTTATCAACGACACCCCCGCCTCGCTCCAGCTTCTGAAGCGACTGAGCGAATACCTCATCGACATCCATTCGCAGCACAAGAATCTCCTCCTAGGAGATGCGGGATTCCAGCTCTCTGTGCTCGATCTGTATAGCGGTTCGCTCCCCCAGCTCCACGAGTACCAAGAGGCCTATCGCCGTCTAAGGGGAGGACAGCGAGCCTACGAAGAGGCTAAGGCTACGGCACTAGCCCTCAGCAAGGAGCAGGACTATCTACAGTTCCAATACGACCAGCTCGAAGAGGCTGAGATCGAGGAGGGCGAACTAGAAGCTCTAGAGGAAGAAGAGCGTCAGCTCTCCCATGCCCAAGAGATCCGAGAGGAGCTTGGTGGTGCCGTCTCCGCCCTCGAGGATGACGAGCGGGGAGCGCTACAGTCCGTACACCTAGCCCTACGCTCGGTGGAGAGCATCCGTCGCTATCATAGCTCTGCCGAAGAGTGGTGCGAACGGCTCTCCAGTGTGCGTATCGAGCTCCAAGACCTCGCCTCGACGCTCTCGAGCGAGGCAGAGGAAGTGACCTTCAGCCCTAAGCGCCTCGCCCATGTCGAAGCCCGTCTAGACCAGCTGAGAGGACTGCTCCACAAGCACGGACTCGAGAGTTGCTCCCAGCTGATCGCCCTCAAGGAAGAGCTCGCCGAGCGCCTAGAGAAGATCAATTCTTCGGATGAAGATCTAGCTCGTCTCGCTGAGGAGGTCGAGGTAGCCGAGGCGGAAGTACTCCGTCTCGGAGAAGCGCTACGCCAGATCCGCACCGACGCTGCTCGAGCCATCGAGACCGCCCTGGTCCTTGCCCTGCAGGAGCTAGGGATGCCTCACGTCCGCTTCCTCATTCAGATCGATGCCCTAGCGAACCCCAGCCTCATGGGCCTTGATCACGTCACCTTCCTCTTCTCTGCGAACAAGGAGATCGACCCTGAGCCCGTCGCCGACATCGCTTCGGGTGGGGAAATATCCCGTCTTATGCTGGCGCTCAAGGCGCTCATAGCAGACCGACGGAGTCTACCTACCATCATCTTCGACGAGATCGACACCGGTGTCTCGGGCGAGACGGCCGAGCGCATCGCCACCATCCTTCGCCGTATGGGCCAGAGCATGCAGGTGCTAGCTGTCACCCACCTCCCACAGATAGCCGCCGCAGGCTCCGACCACTTCTATATCTACAAGGAGCACGGCGAAGAGAGCACCCGAAGCCATATCCGCCACCTCACTCGTGAGGAGCGTGTCGACGAGATCGCTCGGATGCAAAGCGGGAGCAAGCTCACCGACGTCACCCGTGCTGCCGCCCAAGCCCTTCTCGAAAGTGCTGGGGGACTCAAGGGCTAAGGCCTCCTCACTTAGCCAGCCCCATTACTAGAGAGTCAAGCCCTTTCCTCCCCTCAAAATAGGACGATCCCGCCTCGAAGACCCCGAGGAAAGGACGAGGGTCGACACGTCCGCCCTCCTTCGTACAAATAATTAGGCTCCCGCCCTCTGACACGAATCGAATTCAGAGGGCGGGAGCATCACTATCTATACCTCGCCAAAGGTGCCTCCAAGTACGGCGTTCGGAAGGGGGCTTCAGGAGGGGGCAAAACCGACCTACGGTAGGTCGTCTCTGCGACCCACTGTGGGTCGTCATCACGACCTACAGTAGGTTTTTTCGACGACCTATCGTAGGGTCCTTTTGGGGGTAGTAGAAGGGGGCTATCCGAAAGGCTCGGAACTGAGGCTTCTGTCTAGGGGTACTCCCCGTGAAAAGGGGGCTGTCGGGCGGGGCGCTTTTTCACACCGAGACAGCGGGGTCAGTTACCCGAAAAAAGAGGGGAATGAACGGGGGCTGAAAACGGGGGACTTTGCCCCTTCGGAGACCTTGGGGCTAGGGGCGTTATTCTGTATCTTTGCGTATGCTCTCGTGAAGGAGCATACGGATGCATGCAGACAGATTCTACTACCTCACCACAGCTCGACGTCCTGATCATCGGGGCGGGTCTCACAGGGCTTACCACAGCCTATCACCTACGGCAGGCAGGGCTTAGCCTGCACCTCATCGACCAGGCCGACCGAACGGGCGGAGTCATCCACACCCACCACGAAGGGGGCTTCACCTACGAGGCAGGCCCGACGACAGGTATACTCAGCCACCCTGCAGTGGCCCGACTCTCCAAGGCCTTCCCCCAGTTCCTCTACACCGCTTCGCACGAAGCTGAGCGACGCCTCATTCTCAAGAGCCTCGGGGGCAAGAGACAGCGTCAGACCTTCCTCCCCCTCCCCTCCTCACCTCTCTCCGGACTAAGGACTCCGCTCTTCACCCTCTGGGACAAGCTTCGCATCCTCGGCGAGCCCTTCCGTAGGAAAGGCACTGAGCCCGACGAATCTGTCGCAGAGCTCGTCGTGCGCCGACTCGGCAGGAGCTTCCTCGACTACGCCGTCGACCCCTTCATCAGCGGGATCTATGCGGGCGATCCGCACCGCCTCGTCACTCGCTATGCCCTCCCCAAGCTCTATGCGCTGGAGCAGGAGCATGGGAGCTTCATCCGTGGTGCTCTGGCTAAGGCTCGAGCACCTAAGGACGCCGAAGCCCGATCCGTCACCAAAGAGATCTTCTCCAGTCGTGGTGGACTCACGACCCTCACCGAAGCCCTCACCGAAGCCATCGGGAAGGAGCACTTCACCCTCTCCGCTACGGACGCAGAGCTCCAACCAGAGGAGGGCGGGGGATGGACGGTACGCTTCACCGAGGGAGGTCAGCCGAGGGAACTCTCGGCTCGCCACGTCATCACCACGATACCTGCCCCGAGCCTTCCCGCCCTGCTCCCCTTCCTCAGCGCCGAAGACCTTGCTCCCATCACGTCCCTTCGCTATGCACCCATCGTGCAGGTAGCTTGGGGGATGCGCTCGGTGAGCCTCCCACATTTCTATGCCTTCGGTGGGCTCGTCCCTTCGCTTGAGGACGACGAACTCCTAGGCGTCCTTCACCCGTCGGCCTGCTTCCCCGACCGTGCTCCCCAAGGGGGGACTTTGCTCTCGATCTTCCTCGGAGGTATGCGCTCCCCTGGGCTCATCGACCGCTCCGACGAGGAGATCCGTCAGCTCGTCACCGAGCGGATGCATCGTCTCCTCGGCATCGATACTCCGCCCGATCTCTTCCACATCTTCCGTCACCCATTAGCCATCCCTCAGTACGAAGCCTCTACAGGAGCACGCTACGAGCGTATCGCCCGCCTCGAGAGTCAATATCCGGGACTACATCTGGCGGGAGGACTGAGGGACGGCATCGGCATCCCCGACCGCATCAAGCAGGGGGAAGCTCTGGCACGCCTCATCTCTAGGGGAAAGAATGGGATCTAAGCGAGTCTACTCAGAGCGGACGAAGAAGATCTTCCGCATCACGATCCTAGGCAGCGTCACCAATGCCTTGCTCGTCGTCCTGAAGCTCTTCGTCGGGATCTTCGGGCATAGTAGCGCTATGATCGCAGAGGCGATCAACTCGATCTCCGACTTTGCTACCGACCTGATCGCACTCGTCTTCATCCGTATCTCCAGTAAGCCCAGAGACGAGGATCACCACTATGGTCATGGGAAGTATGAGACGCTGGCATCGGTCGTCATGGCTAGTGTAATGATGGGCGTCGGTGCGGTGCTCCTCTACCGAAGTTCGTGTACCGTCATCGGCCTACTCTCGGGACATATCACCCGTCCCCAGCCTAGTCGCTTCACGCTGATCATCGCTATCGTTTCGCTCCTTCTCAAGGCCGTCCTCTACCGCTACACGATGCACTGGGCCTCTCTCCTCAAGAGCTCTGCCCTAAGAGCCAAGGCGCTGGATCATCGGGGAGATACGCTGGCACTCATCGCCGTCCTCCTGGGGATCGCTGGGGCGATCTACCTAGGCGAAGGATGGCTCTTCCTAGAGCCTCTGGCCGCCGCCGTAGTGAGCTTCTTCATCCTCCGCATGGGGTGGAGTGTCCTCCGACCTGCCTTCAATGAGCTGACCGAGGAGCGCCTCTCTCCCGAGATCGAGCAGGAGATCGAGCGCCTCGTCCTCGCTACTCCCGAGGTACAACGTATACGCCAACTGCGTACACGTAGCCTAGGCCAAGGCTACGCCATAGAGATAGATATCCTGGTCGATGGACGGATGAGTGTCACCGAGGGGCACAATATCACCCTCATCATCGAGCAGGAGCTACGCCACCAGTACGGGGCAGAGACCCATATAGCTATCCACGTGGAGCCTGCTGAGCTCCCTCACCTATAAAGCCAACGATGAAGATCGAAGCAATGAAAATAAGTCTTGAGGAGATGCACTTCTATGCCTATCATGGTGTCTTCCCTCAGGAGCGGCGTGTCGGCAATGATTTCGTCCTACAGCTTACCCTGTGGGCTGAGGTAGCAGGGAGCCTCGAGCACGATGACCTCACCGAGACGATCAGCTATGCCGACGTCTACGAAGTCGTGAAGGCGGAGATGGCGATCCCCTCACAGCTTCTGGAGCATGTCGTCGGTCGTATCAGTCGGAGGCTCTTCGAGGACTTCCCCCGCCTCTCTAGGCTGTCGCTCACCCTCTCTAAGCGCAATCCTCCCTTCCCCGGTGAGGTGCGCTCGGCTTCCTTCTCACTAGAGGCTTCTCGGGAGGCTTAGCTCCTTCGTCCGAAGGGAGCACGAAGGAGATGCCCCCCTTCACTCCCCACCCTTCATCCGCCCCACCACGAGGGGGTAAACAAAAAAGGCTACGTACCTCTTAGTACGTAGCCTTTGTCTTTCGTAGCGAGAGGGGGACTTGAACCCCCGACCTTCGGATTATGAATCCGACGCTCTAACCAGCTGAGCTATCTCGCCGCCTTGTGCTGTCAAAAGCACTGCAAAGGTAGTATAAAGCTTTTATATATGCAAGAAGGCGAGCCCTGCTGGAGAGCGATACCTCTTCGCCCTAGAAACGGAAGCCTAACGAAAGGCCCAGCTCTACGATCTCCGTGCGAAACTTCATCCCCGTAGCCTTGACCCTACGGGTAGCTGGATCGATGTCTAGCCGTATGTCGGAGGAGACACCTGGGAGCATATCGATAAGTCCCTGGCGAACTTGGTCTTCCGGAGCTGGCGTATCGCCTACTGCAGGGCGATAAGTACCCTTGTAGGTAGGGGTCAGCGTACCACGACCCCCACCGAGGATGTACCAGTCGAGGACGACATTCTTATTTCGGCCGAAGAGCCACTGAGCTCCGATACCGACACCACCGCCGTGGAAGGTCAGGCGAGCATCGTAGTCGAAGATGTGGCGACTCCGTGTATTCCGATCGGTGAAGAAGTCTGAAGTACCATCGAAGCTCAGGGTCTGGAAGCGGTAGAAGCCCATGACATAGAAGCCATGCCCCTGCCCTTCGTTGAGGTACCAGCGCACCTGTGGAGTCAGGAGGAAGGACTGGGGCTCTACAGTATTTCGGTCATTGATCCGCCCCGAGGAGTAGTCGAAGTATCCCTTGATGAGGTGGGACGTACCGCCAGGGAAGAAGTAGGCACCTAGCTGTGCGCTGATACCGGGGGCGAGGATACGCTCGACCTTGAGGTTGTAGTAGCCGAAGACATCAGCAAAGAGGTTGGTCTTCACAATGGTCTTGCCATCGAGGAGCGAATTCTCCGACGAGGGCTCAAAGCGTGGTGTTTGCGCCACGAGCGGGAGGGTCATCGCTCCGAAGGCAAGGGAGAAAAGTAGCTTTTTCATATATGCTTTCGTATATGATTAGGTAGTAATATCTATGGAGCAAATTTAGTGAAAAGAGGCATTGCTCATTACTCTTTTGGGGAAGGGAATGAGGGCGCTCGCCGACCCATCGAATTAGCCCTAATTCTGAGGGCTTCTGAAGGGGGTAAAAAACGACCCACGGTAGGTCGTCGAAAAAACCTACTGTGGGTCGCCTGACCGACCTACGGTAGGTCATCTCGACGACCTACCGTAGGTTTCTTTTAGGGTCTGTCCTTAGTCCTTCGCCAGCGGGCTAGTTCTAAGGGTAGAAAGGGGGGCAAAAGAGCCCCTTCCTTCACCTGGGGCAAAAGGAGTGAAAATCGAGGGGGCTAAGCCAGCTCACGCTTCAGCTCCTTGATCCAAGCCGATAGGCGTCGGTCGGTCAGCTCGGGCTGATTGGTCGGATCAAGGATGAGCCCGAGGAAGGAGCCCTCACGGGCGGCGAGTGACTGCTCGTAGCTATAGCCCTCCTGCGAGGTACGCCCTACGATCTCTGCGTCCAGCGCTTCGAAGAATTCCGCCAAGATCCCTACGCCGTCAGCGAAGCTCACGGGCGAGCCAACTTGATCCCCAGGACCGTAGATAGCTACCTTCTTGCCCGTGAAGTCAGCATCCTCTACTTCGGGTAGGAATTCGCTCCACGCCGAGGGCAATTCTCCATTGAAGTAGGTAGGCGTGCCGAGGATGAGGGCGTTATGCCGCTGCACATCCTCTAGGCGGGCTGTGTCGATATCGACATACTCGATCCCTTCACCCCAAGCCTCAGCGATACGAGCGCCCACTTCGGCGGTGAAGGCCGTGCTCTTACTGTAGAGCAGTCCTATAGTCTTCATATATGGTCGGTGTGATTGGAGGGTTAGTATTCGATGAGCTCCTTAGCGGCAGCGTAGATCTTCTCTTCGCTAGGCAGGGTCGCTAGCTCAAAGCACTTGTGGAAGCCCACAGGCGTGGAGAGCGAACCGACACGGAAGATGGGAGCATCGAGATCTCGGAAGGCCTTCTTAGCGATCGATGCCGCTAGTTCCGCCCCGAAGCCACCGAAGACTCGGTCTTCGTGGACGATGAGCGCCTTGGAGGTCTTAGCGATAGAGGCGTAGACCGTCTCTTCGTCCCAAGGCACGAGAGAGCGCAGGTCGATGACCTCGATACTCTTGCCCAGCTCCTGCTGGATACGCTCAGCGACGTTGAGCGAGAGGTGCAGGGTATTGCCATAGGTGATGAGCGTGATGTCCGAGCCTTCACGACGGATACGAGCCTTCCCGAAGGGTACTTCGAAGTCCTCAGGGATCACCGAGGCAGACTCGGCACTATTGTACTGCGCCTTAGGCTCCATGAAGACCGTAAGTCCACGGGAGCGCATCGCTGTGCGAAGGAGACCCGCAGCGTCGTCGGCAAAGCAAGGGTACACGACACGAGCCCCGGGGAAGGTAGTCAGTACCGCCTCGATATTCTGTGAGTGATAGAGCCCACCCTGTATGTAGCCCCCCGAGGAGAGACGGATGGTGATATTGGGGGAGAACTGCCCGTTGCTACGCCAGAAGTCGTGGGTCGAATTGACGAACTGCTCCATCGCAGGCCAGAAGTAATCGGCGAACTCCGCCCCTTCGATGACGATGCGGATCTTGTCGCTGAATCGGCTCATCCCGTTGGCCGTCCCCACGATGTAGTCTTCGGCGATAGGGGCGTTGAAGACACGCTTATTCCCAAACTCCTGGAGCATGCCCTTGGTGACATTGAAGACACCTCCCTTGTCCCTATTGGCGACATCTTGCCCCCAGAGGAAGGTGTCGGGATTGTGGCGGAACTCCTGCTTCAGCGTCTTATTCAGAGCCTGTACCAGCGTGAGTTCTTCACCCGTACCATCGGGGATACCCGTGCCGTACTTATCCCCTGGATAAGCCTCTCCGATGACGTAGTCCAGTACCGTATCAGCGGTGGGATCGGGCGCCTTCAGGGCATTGCGGTTAGCGATCTTCAGTTCCTCACGGGCCTCCGCTTCGATAGCTTGGAGCTCCTCCTCAGTGAAGCGCTGGTAGCGAAGGAGCATACGGCGGAACTTAGGCAGTGGGTCAGCAGCCTGAGCACGCTCCAGCTCCTCCTCCGTGCGGTAGAGGGTGTGCTTGTCCGAATTGGAGTGTGCACCGATACGGACACATTCGGCAGTGACGACCACAGGCGTCCGGTGCTTCACGGCGTACTCACGTGCTGCCTCCATGGTGTTCATCGAGTCGAAGACATCCTTCCCATCACAGAAGAGCGTCTTGAGATGGCGTATACCCGAGTAGTTCTGCCCGACACGTGGATTAGCCGTCTGCTCATGCGTAGGTACGGAGATGCCGTAGCCGTTGCTCTGCAGGACGAAGATCACTGGCAGGCGCTCACGAGCTGCCCCATTGATCGCCTCGAAGACATATCCTTCGGAGGCAGAAGATTCGCCGTGCGAAGCGATAGCCACCCCATCGACGCCGTAGTAGTCCAGCGCACGTGCCAGCCCGACGGCCTGTGCATCATGAGCCGCCACACAGGAGGAGATATTATGAATCCCCCAGTCTACCTTGGCATAGTGATCAGACATGTGACGCCCGCCACTAGTGGGGTCCGTAGCCTTGGAGATCCCATTGAGGATCATCTCTTCTACGGTCATCCCAGCTGAGAGTGCAGCTAGCAGATCTCGGTAATAGAGGAAGAGATGGTCCTTCCCTCTCTGGAAGATCTGCCCGATGGCCAGCTGGATGCCGTCATGCCCGGCATTGGAGGCATGGAACTGCCAGCCGATGGACTGGAGGAGGTAACTAGGGGCCTTTTCGTCCAGGCACCGCCCTAGGTAAAGGAGATAGTACCAGCGACGAAGGGTCTCCTTGTCCGTGGTCTTGATCCCGTATTTCTTCTGTACTGAGGTCATAGGTTAGTTCGTTTGCTTCCAGTCTGAGAGATAGCGGGCTACGGCCTGTAGGAAGGCACCGCCCAGCATGCCATCGATGATACGATGGTCGTAGGAGAAGGATAGGTACATCTTGTGACGTACGGCGATGACGTCCCCAGCTTCAGTCTCGAGGATGGTCGGTTCCTTCTCTATCGCTCCTATGCCAAGGATAGCAGATTCAGGCTGGTTGATGATAGGCGTCCCAAAGAGTGTCCCCGAGGAGCCATAATTGGAGATAGTGAAGGTCCCCCCACTCATCTCATCAGGGGTCAAGCGTCCCTTCCGGCTCTTCTCTGCCAGGAGAGCTACCTGCTCGGCGATACCGCTACGACTGAGCTTGTCGGCGTCACGGATCACAGGCACGACGAGATTACCATCAGGTAGGGCTACCGCCATACCCACGTGGACGTGCTTGCGCTCGATGATGTTGTAGCCGTCGACAGAAGCATTGATCCGAGGGAATTCCTTCAGTGCTCGGGCTACAGCTTCGACGACGGGTGTCATATAGGTCAGAGCGTAGCCTTCCCTCTTTTTGAAGGCATCCTTCTCCGCCTCTCTCCAGTGGACAAGATCGGTGATGTCTACCTTGAGGAAGCTCGTCACGTGGGGAGCGACCTGCACGGACTGCACCATACGGTCAGCGATGATACGACGGATGGGGTCCATGGGGATGACTCGGTCCTCGGGGCCTATGGGCACGGCTGGTGCTGCTACCTGTGGACGCTGGGTGGCGGGCGAAGGGACAGCACTACGTTCGGCTCTTGGGGCAGGGGCAGGAGCACCCTTCTTCTGCTCGATGTAGCGTACGATGTCAGTCTTACTTACACGACCACCAAAGCCGGTTCCCTGAAGGCTATCCAGCTCTTCCTGACTTATCTTCGCAGCCTTTGCTCGCTCGAGGACTACAGGCGAATACCAGCGCTCTACCGATCCTCGGTGTACTTCCACAGGAGCCGAAGGAGAAGGGCTAGCTACCGGCTCTGTCCCGTTAGACTCCGCCTGCTTAGGCTCTTCTACAGAAGGGGCTGTAGCCTCGCCCTCGGTGTCTACGACGATGACCGGCAGGCCGACGGCTACGGTGTCGCCCTCGGCGTAGTTGATCTTCACGATCCGTCCTGCCACCGGCGAAGGGATCGTAGCGGCGGTCTTAGCCGAAGTGATCTCGAAGAGGTCTGTATCCTCCTCGATATAGTCTCCTTGCTGGACCATAAGGACGGTGATCGTACACTCGGTGACGCTCTCGCCCATCTTAGGCATCTTAATATCGAATGTCGCCATGATTATCTTGGGTATAATGTATCTGAACTAGTAGTGTGGGGATTAGGAGAAGAGTACCTCATGCAGGATCTCCCCTACGGTAGGGTGAGGGAAGACGTGACGGCGGAACTCCTCGACGCTCAAGCCATCCGTGATCGCCATACCAGCGAGAAGGATCAGCTCCGAAGCTGGGTCCCCGAGGATATGACACCCGAGGAGGGTATCGTTCTCATCGACGAGGATCTTACAGAGGCCCCCGGCCTGCTCCTGCTCGACGACATAGCGCCCCGCATAGGCCATAGGGAGCTTGAGGGTACGGTAGTAGCGCCCTTCGCTCCGAAGTTGCTCTTCTGTTGCCCCGACCCCAGCGATCTCGGGATGAGTATAGACGACACTAGGGATAGCGTCATAGCGCATCGGGTCATCTTCCCCGCCGATGATATGGTTGATCGCCACCTCGCCCTCACGGATCGCCGTATGCGCCAGCAGGGAGAAGCCTGTGATGTCTCCAGCAGCGTAGACCCGAGGGTGCGACGTCTGCATGTAGGCATTCACGACGACTGCCGAGCGGTTCGTAGCGATGGAGAGGGTCTCAAGGCCTAAGGCTTCGGTCTCTGGACGACGCCCTACGCTCAGGAGGATCTGCCCCGTGGGAAGGAGCTCGCTCTTGCCGTCCTTTGTCTCGATCGTCACACCTTCCTCCGAGACGGCGGTGACCTTAGTCTCCAGGTAGAACTTCACCCCACGACGCCCGTACTCCTTACGTAGCATCGCCGAGGTCTCTCTATCCATGGCACCAAGGATCTCCGGAGCCATCTCGATGACTCGCACCGGTACTCCCAGCGAAGAGTAGATACCAGCAAATTCGATCCCGATGACACCGCCACCGATGATGGTGACGTCCTCGGGCAGGGTCTTCGCAGCCAAGGCTTCTCGGCTCGTCCAGTAGTTGACCTTGTCCAGCCCAGGGATGGGTGGAATGATGGTCGAGCTACCTGTAGCCAGCAGGACGAAGCTCACGCTATAGGTCTCCTCGCCCGCTGTCACGAGGATGCGATCCCCCTCTTCGCCACTGAGACGTGCCGTCTCTTGGATGACTGTGACGCCTGCGCCTTTGAGCTTGTAGGCGACGCCAGAGGTAAGGGTCTGGACCACCTTGTCCTTGCGAGCTGCTATAGCTGCATAGTGGGGAGTGATAGCCCCTTCGACCTCGATGCCGAAGGCTTTTGCCTCTCGGATCTCATCAAGGAGGTTGGCAGAGTGGAGCAAGGTCTTCGTGGGGATGCAACCCTCATTGAGACAGACCCCTCCGAGGGCGGTATGCTCAAAGAGCACTACCTGAAGGCCATTGGAGGAAGCATTAGCAGCAGCATTGTATCCTGCAGGCCCCCCTCCAATGATCGCTATATCGAAGTTCTTCATTCTATTTCTCCAATTTGTGTATACATACGTTAATCAAAGGTACTCCTTTTCTTGGGTACCTCCTAAGCATCTCCTCTAAAAAGGCCATGTCGTCTATGCAGATACCATCTTTCCTCCTGAAGGCTAAATGGATAGCTCTTCCCCCACCGCCTCTCTTTCCTCCCCCTTCTCCCCCCCGCGTCCCTCCCCTCTGACGCCCCCAACGCCTTCCCCTTGTTCCTCCTCTCCCCCAGCCTTTGTCACCTCCCAAGAGGCACTACTGTTCCCACCTCTGAAGCGCTACTGGTGCCTCCCTTGAAGTACCAGTAGCGCCTATTGAGCAGATAAACTTTCATCATATTAAGGAGAAGCGAACTGATATTCTACTACTTTTGCTACTAGCATAGTAAGCTGAGAGGGTCCTCCTTCCTCCTAAGCCTACTGAACTCACACAAGACACACGCATGGAGCTAAAAGAAGGGATATATGAGCGCCTGATCGACGGGCACACAGCGAAGGCAATCACCCGAGCGAAGGAAGCTGGGATGCACTGCCAGCAGGACGAGATAGACAGCGCTGAAGCTGATCAGCTACTCGCGGACTATGCTGCTGGTGTGCTCCGCAAGTTGCTCGAGGCTGACGACAGCCCTACCATGGAGAAGATCGCCCGAGTCAATGAACTCCTGAGGCATGCAGGCATCCAGGAGGAATTCCTATTAGAGGAAGCTCCACGGCTACTCTCATCCGTCCTCTCCCCTGAGCGCCGAGCCCAGCTCAAGGTCACCAAGCAAGCCCTCGTTAGGCCCCAGTCAGGCTTCAGAGACAGCGTGCTCTTCACCGGAGGTCCCTCTACCGGGCTATCGCTATCCAGTGAGCTCCTGAGAGACATCGCTTCTGCCGATGAGATCTGCATCATCGTCTCCTTCCTACGCCTCTCCGGTCTGCGCCTCTTGCTCGATGCTCTACGCGAGTTCTGCTCCGACCCGAGACACCGGCTACGTATCATCACGACGACCTACTGCGGCATCACCGAAGCCAGGGCTCTCGAGCAACTAGCCCAACTGGAGCGTACCGAGATCCGCATCTCCTACGACACCAAGATTGAGCGGCTACATGCCAAGGCGTACCTCTTCCTCCGCGACTCCGGCTACAGTACAGCCTACATCGGATCTTCGAACCTCTCCCACTCGGCGCACACCGATGGCCTGGAGTGGAATGTCCGGGCTACTCAGGTGGAGAATCCCCAGATCATCAAGTCGGCTCTAGCTACCTTCGAGCGCTACTGGGCTAGTGATCACTTCGAGGACTTCCGCGAGGGAGGCATCGAGAAGTTCCGAAAGGAACTCCATCTAGAGAAGCGGGCCACGACAAGTCGGGAGGCCGTACTCTATCAGCCGTATCACCTCCTCCCCCACCAGAAGGTCATCCTAGACAAGCTCAAGGTCGAGCGCCTAGAGGGGCAGCTCTACCGCAACCTCGTCGTGGCTGCTACCGGCACTGGGAAGACCGTCATCTCGGCCTTTGACTACAAGTGCTACCGAGAGGCCCACCCCCAGGCAGCGCGCCTACTCTTCGTGGCACACCGAGAGGAGCTACTGAGACAGGCGCTCTATGCCTACCGTAGTGTCCTCTGTGATCCTAACTTCGGGGAGCTATGGGTAGGGACTCACCGCCCGCAGCATAGTCTTGATCACCTCTTCCTATCGGTGGCGACACTGCATAGCAATAAAGATAGTATCCTAGCTCAAGGGGCCAACTACTACCACTACCTCGTGATCGACGAGGCCCATCATACCGCAGCGGATAGCTATCGCCTACTGGTGGAGCAGCTCCAGCCCCAGATCCTCCTCGGGCTGACAGCTACGCCCGAGCGGATGGACGGGAAGAGCTTACTCCCGGACTTCGGCGGTAAGATCAGCGCCGAGATCCGCCTTGCTAAGGCGCTAGATGAGGGACTACTGACGCCCTTCCAGTACTTCTTTATCTCCGACTCCGTAGACCTGTCGGATGAGAGCCTTTGGAAGAATGGAGGCTATGATACGAGCAGGCTTTCCGCCAAGCTACGAGACGCCGAACGCCTCGGGCTGATCATCGAGAAGCTCAGGCAATATCTACCGGATGAGGGAGCCTGCCGCGCCCTCTGCTTCTGCTGCGATAAGGAGCATGCTGTCTTCATGGCTCACGGGCTACAAGAGGCTGGCTTGAAGGCCGCAGTCCTCACCTCTGATACTCCTAGCTCCGAACGAAAACACCTAGCCAAGGATCTCGCTGAGAAGCGTATCAACTACCTCTGCTGCGTCGATATCTTCAACGAAGGAGTAGACATCCCAGAGGTGGATACCGCTCTATTCCTCCGCCCCACGAATAGTCTGACGATCTTCCTCCAGCAACTGGGCCGAGGGCTCCGAATCAGTGCAGGCAAGGATTACCTGACCGTACTAGACTTCGTGGCTCAGGCGAACAATAAGTATGACTTCACCAGTCGCTTCCGCTCCCTCTGCCTTCGCCCCGATCAGGACATCAAGAAGCAGGTCCGTGACGGCTTCACCACGCTCCCCCAGGGCTGCTCGATACATATGGAGCGAGTGGCTCGCGAGCACATCCTCCGCAATATCCAGAATGCTATCTACACGAAGCGACGCCTGGTACGGGAACTCCAGGGCTACCCCAACGTCCCTATCCTCAGCGAGTTCATCGCCAGCAATGGACAAGACATACGCCTGCTCTATAGAGCGGATTACTGCTGGACGACACTAAAGCGGGATGCAGGGAAATGCCCTTCATTCAAAGAGACGAAGCTGACTAAGCTCCTCGTCAAAGGGATCAAAGGCCTCATCCATATCAATTCCTCGAGCTTCCTTCATACCATCCAGAGCTACCTCCGCACGGGCAAGTTCTTTAACCCCATCCCGGGGCTAAGCCCCCAGGAAAGGGAGCGGCAGGAGCACTTCAAGCTAATGCTCTACTACAACCTCTTCAGAGAAGAACCATATAAACTCGGTTACGCCACCGCAGAAGAAGCACTCTCAGAGCTGAGATCGCACACCCTCTTCAAGCAAGAGGTCCTAGAGCTCACCGACTATCTCCTCTCCGAACTCCTCTTCATGACGGCCCCCATCGCCCCTGATCTACCCCTAGGGCTAGAGTTGCACGGGAGCTACACCCGTGAGGAAGTCTTCATCCTCTTTGGACGGCAAACGGAGACCAAGAGAATGCAGGGAACTATGGGAGGAGTATTCTCCATCGAAGAGAGAGACCTAGAGCTCCTCTTCGTCACCCTCAACAAGTCCGACAAAGACTTCTCCCCATCCACACAGTACGACGACTACTTCATCAGCGAGCGCCTCTTCCATTGGCAGTCTCCCAACACGCTAGCGCATGACAATAGGGGGAAGAGGTATCTACAGCGGGGGAAGAAGCCCAGACGCTTCATCCTATTTGTTCGGGAGTATAAGATGGACGACTACAGGAATACCTCCACCTTCCTCTGTCTGGGCTTCGTGAACTATCGTTCTTCCTACGGAGACTTCCCGATGAGCATCGAATGGGAGCTCCAGGAGCCTGCCCCAGCCCATCTGCTCAAGTCTATCTAAGCCCCGTCCCTAGTCTCGTAAAGGGAGCCCCTTTGTCTACCCCCAAGAGGCACTACTGCTGCCTCTTCCGTGGCGCTACTGCTACCCCTCGAGAGGGAGCAGTAGTGCCTCAGAGGAGACGACGGAGGTAATTCTAGGGAGGGGCTAGGCAGGTTGCTTTTCGTTTGGCGTCAGGGGAAGGGAGCGGGGAGCGAGGTGGGGAGAGCACCATTCCCTTGGGAGCGGGAGGGGAAGGAGCGGAAGAAGACATTCGCCGTAGATGCTGGGGAGTTTTCGTATCTTTGAGAGAAGATGGGAAGCGCTTGACACTTCCCTCAGCACAGCACCACAATGATCGTACTCAAGAAGCTATATCTGGGGGGTATTCGACTCCCCATTCTCCTCGGCGTGATCCTCATCTCTGTCCTTCAGGGGAAGGCACAGGGACTCTCGGCTAGCGGCAGCACCCGCTACATCAGCCTCATAGACTCATGCTTCACAGCGGGGAACCGAGGGGACTATGCCCGTGCCGAAGCTTTTCTCTCCGAAGCCCTTCGACTGAATCCGCCCTCCGCTCTCCAGCCCATGCTCCTCAATAACCTCGGGGGGCTTCAGCTCCTGCAAGGCAAGGAAGATGCAGCCCTGCTCTCCTTCTCCTCCGCCCTAAGCAAAGATCCTCACGAGGCGACGACACGCTTCAACCGGGCTAAGCTTTTCGTGCGTCGCAAGGAGTACAAAGCAGCGCTGACGGACTTCGCTCTCCTCATCTCCGACCATCCTAAGAACGAGCTCTACCGCTACCAGCGAGCCATGCTCTACCTCCTGACAAAGGAGTATGACCAGGCCGAAGGCGACCTCAAGAGCATCATCGAGCACAACGAGTCCTCGCTCAAGGCACGCATAGGCTACGCCCTGCTGGAGACCATGCGTGGCAACTACCCAGAAGCAGAGCGACTCTATGCTTACCTCACCGACAAACTCCCGAAGAACGCCGAGGTCCTCGAGGGGCGAGCACGCATGTATCTAGCTCGGGGGATGAAGGGCTTCGCCCAGCGAGATATCAACCAAGCCTTCGAACTCCTAGGCGGGAAGGCGCCCGCTACCCTCTACCGTCTGCGTGCCGAACTCAACGAAGGTCTCGGCAACCGTAAAGCAGCGACCGAGGACATCCAACGAGCCGAGGCCCTAGAGCGTAGCCAACCCTAAAGCCCCCAGCCCGTGTCTAGGCCTAGTCCCTTCCTCGCCCAAGTAGCCCGCTATTACCTTGATCAGGGCTCGGAGCGTCTGAGCTCCCTGCGCTTCGTCTTCCCCTCGAAGCGTGCGCTGACCTTCTTCCGCTATTACCTTGGACAGATGGCCAGCGAGCGCCCCATCTTCGCCCCGAAGATGGAGACGATGAGCGACTTCATCCAGAGCCTCAGCCCCGGCACCCATTTGCTCGACAAGACGACACTCCTTTTCGAGCTCTACGAGGCCTACAAGGAAGTGCGTGCCGAGCGTAGGCTTCCTCCAGCGGAGTCCTTTGACAACTTCCTTTACTGGGGCGGGTTGATCCTCAAGGACTTCGACAGCTGTGACCGCTACCTCGTACCCATACGGCATCTCTACACGAACCTCAGGGACCTCAAGGAACTCTCCGACGATTTCAGTTATCTCTCTGAAGAGGCTCGCCAGATGCTTCAGCGCTTCTGGGGCGATCTACCCGCCCTCGCTAACCCCCTCCCCGAGGGCGAAGAGGCGGAGGATCACAAGCGTCGCTTCCTCAGCTTCTGGGAGAGTCTTGCTCCTCTGTATGAGCGCTTGCAAGAGCGCCTCGAGAAGCTGGGCGTCACCTACGAAGGAGCGCTCTACCGCCGAGCTAGCGACGCTCGGGAGGAGATCCTCGACCAACTAGAGGCGGGAGAGGATCTGGTCTTCGTCGGGCTCTTCGGTCTCACGCCTGCCGAGCGGAAGATCCTCGGCACGCTACGTCGCTCTGAGCGAGCCTCCTTCTGCTGGGATGCCTCTGTGGCGATCGTCCAGGACGAAGAGCATCCTGCCAGCAAGTACTTCCGTCAGCTCTGTCTTGACTTCGGGCAAGAGCCCGGACCTTGGGCCGAAGGGCTGAAGGAGGAGCACCTCCCCGAAGAGATCGAGGTCATCGAGTGCCCCAGCCTCATGGCGCAAGCGAAGGGGCTCCCCCAGCTCCTCTCTGAGCTCGGGCTAGCCACCGAGAGCGCCGAACTGCAGACAGCCCTGATCCTCCCAGACGAGGGGCTCTTGCTCCCTACCGTCAGTTCTATCCCTGAGGGGATCAAGGACATAAACATCACCCTAGGCTATCCCCTAGATAAGACCCCGATCGCACTACTGCTTCGTCGCTGGGTCGACCTCCTCACCCTCGGGCGCCGATCCAAGGGAAGCCCCCGCTATCCAGCAGACCTGCTCCTGGGACTGCTGAGTCAGCGCCTCGTCACCTCCTACGCCAGCGATGCCCCCGCCATGATGGAGCGCATCCGTACGATGAAGCGCTTCTTCGTCTCCATCGACGAGCTGTGGGAGCAGCAGGAGCCTTCCCCGCTCCTTCGCCTCCTGCTTGACCCGATCTCCCGAGCTGACGAACTGCTTGGTCGGATCCGGGCGCTATTGGAGCTCCTGATCCAGGAGGCTATCCAAGCCGAAGACACGAGCGAGGAGGCAGGCGAATCAGCTTCAGCGCAAGTACCCGAGGAGATGCAACTCTCGACCTTCGACATAGAGTTCATACATCACTACCTCAGACTAGTGAAGCGTCTGCAGGGACTCAAGGAGAGCTACCAGGAAGAGCTCAGTATCGAGTCCGCCAGCCACCTACTGGAGGGGCTGGTGAGTATGGTGTCGATCCCCTTCGAAGGCGACCCGCTACGAGGCTTACAGGTGATGGGGCTTCTGGAGACCCGCTCCCTACACTTCGACACGATGATCTACCTCTCTGCCCAAGAGGGAGCGCTACCACCGGGGCGCTACACCGACACCCTTATCCCCTTCACCCTTCGTAGGGCTTTCGGCCTCCCCGTAGGCGGGACGGATGACCTCGGGCAGGACTATACCTTCTTCCAGAGTATCGCTCGGGCACGCCAGCTGATCTTCATCGTCGCCCCCGCAGGCGAAGCAAGCACTCAAGGAGAGGAGAGCCGCTATATCGGGCTCTTGGAATATATCTATCACTGCTCGGTACGACGCCGTACGCTCCGCTTCTCCAGCGACTTAGTCTCCGTCCCCGAGATCACTAAGGCCAAGGAGGGCGAGCTATGGGAAGCCTTCCTTCGACGCACTACTACCTCACCCGAGGCAGGCTCACCCGAGAGCAAGCCGCTCTCCCCAAGTAGCATCAGCAAATACATAGCTTGTCCCCTGCGCTTCTACTACGAAGAGATCTGTCGCTACAGGGAAGAGCAGTCGCCGAGCCTACTACTCGAGGCTAATGAGTTCGGCTCTATCCTCCATGCTTCGATGGAGGCTATCTACAGGGAACTAACAGGCTCCTCCGACTCGGGCAGCACGCATACCCTCATCGATCCGGCACGGATACAGGAGAAGCTCCGTACTAAGGGCTTCGTCCGCCGTATCGTGGAGGAGCAATATCGGGAGCAACTGAAGCTCGGGGGCAAGAAGGAGCTCAGTGGCCTAGGCTTGATCTATTGTCACAGCATCGAGCAGTACGTACGCCAGATCCTCGAGCTCGACCTTACCTTCGCCCCCTTTGAATACCAAGAGAGTGAGAAGCGCCACTACACGTCCTTCCCCCTAAGCAGTGGCGAGCGAGTCTACTTCGGCGGGATCATCGACCGGGTAGACAAGGTGGGCTCCCGTCTCCGTGTCGTGGACTACAAGACGGGCTCAGAAGAGACACGGATGGCCGAGTGGAACTTGCTCCTCGACTCCAGGTACAAGGCGATCCTCCAGACGCTCATATACTGTGCCTTCCTCGCCGAGAGTGGTGTCCCCAAGGACGAGATATATCCTGCGATCTACATGCTCCGAGGGGACTACGGTCTGATGGTCAAGGGCAAAGGCTACGATCCGCTAGTTCAGCTTCCCCTTGATACCTACAAGAAGGCCTCGGACTCTTCCGAGCTTCCAGCCTCCCCCTCCCTCGCACAAGCCCTCCTTCCCTCCGAAAGCAACTCCCCCAAGGGCTCAGGCGCAAAGTCCCCCAAGAAGTTTAAGCCCCCCCAGACCACTCTCCTCTCCTACAAGGAGGCAGAAGCCCCCTTCCGTGAGGTCTTCATCCACGGTGTCCTCGACGAACTCTACGACGCCTCCACACCCTTCGCCCAAACCCCCAAAGAAGATAACTGTCGCTACTGCCCCTTCGCCCTCAGCTGCGGGAGGTAATCCCTTCCAGCCCTAGAGACGGAAGCAACGCCCCTCCTCAACCACCATACCACCATCAACAAAAACCACAACGGGGTGCCCTGAGCAAAAGCTCAAGGCACCCCGTTTTCCTTCTACCTGACAATACGCTCCATTCCCCGAGCCTCCCGCTAGGCACTAAAGGTATCAGCCCTTATCTCCGTCCAAGGCTCCCCCAAACCAACGCCCCAGATATCCAGAGCCCACCTCCCCAGATGCACTCATAAAGGAACTCAACCAGCCCCCCAAACAAGGCTCCAAATCCCCGCTAATCTCCCCTCGCTCTGCCCCACTCCGAAAGGAGCTAAAACAGCGAAGAAAGCACCCATCTCTCAACCTTCTCACCAGAATACAAAGAGCAAGGAAATCTCTGGCTTCTCCCCCTTCTACAAGTACCCCCTTTCTCTCTACAAGTACCCCCTTTCTCTGAGTGCTTCCTCCCCGTTTACGAGCCCTCTACGATCCCTCCTTCAGCACCCCCAAAAACAACCCTACGGTAGGCCGCCCCAAAAGCCTACAGTAAATCGTGATAACGACCTACCGTGGGGTTCTTTTTCCCCTTTCCCTAGCCCCCTCTTTCTCCCCCTCCAGAAGAAGGGGAAATCGCTCCCCTAAGAAGGCTAGAACAGCCCGCCTAGAATCCCAAGAGTAGATGCCCCGAAATCCCAGTTGTAGCGACCTAAGGATTTCGAGCTGAGCATTACCAGACGCCCAAGATATCCTAGCCCGAAGTCTCTCCCCAAAGGCCCATGTATCACTCCTACTACTAGAAAAAGGCGCTCCCATGCTCTCCCCCCTCTTCTTGGAAAGTTCCACCCATATCCTCCCACCAGACTAATAGGTGGGCACAGCTAAAGAAGATGGGTAAATCTTAGATGTCCCCACCCGTCAAAGCCGAGGGAGAGTTAGCTCACAGATGGAGAATAATCACGGGTATGAACGACAAAGGGAGAAGAAAGCTTCCGCCTTTCCTTCCCTAATACTTCGTTGAATTGATTCCCAAGCCTTGCCCTATGACGTATAGCTCGGTAGAAGAAAGAGCTTCAAGAGGCTCCCCACCCGCCTCCTCAAACAAGAAGAGGAAAGGGGAGAACTCCTATACACCGTGGGCACAGCTACGAACGACAAAGGGTGGAGGAAGCCTTCCACCTCCCTCGCCCTTACACTTTGAGGGATAGATAACCCAGCCTTCTTGTAGTAGCTACTGCTGGGTTGAATCAAGAGCTTGAACAAGTATCCTCCCCCATCTACCTGACGGGAAAGAAAAGGATAGGTAAGCTTGACAGCTGGGCGTATAAAGAGCTCAAGAGACTGAAGTAGGAGAATTGCAGGGATAGAATCCATGGGCTGGAATGGATAGTAGGAGAAGGTGTTTTAGCTCTCCCATCCTTCCAGTTGGCTGGCAAAGGCTAGAGCGCAAGGCAAGCATCGTCAAGAGGAGAAAGGGGGGCGTTGGGGAGATTGTGGTTGCTTTAGTAGCCGTGTGATGGGATGGATGAAGGAGAGAGAGTCGGTCAGTAGGAGTGAGGGTGCCCGCAGGGAGCGAGGAGGCGTGGCATGGTAAAGGGCGTGGCGCTTGGAGTGGGAGGTAGGAGGTGTTTGGGTTAGAACGTATGGCGGGCGGAAACAAGAAGAGGGCGAAGTAGCCACTGCTTCTTCACCCTCCTATAAATGAGAAGCGGGTGTGACCGCTTTCGCAATCACACCCGCTCGCTTCTTAAAATGGCGGCTACCTACTCTCCCACTGTTACGCAGTACCATCGGCACAATTGGGCTTAACTTCTCTGTTCGGAATGGGAAGAGGTGGAACCCCAACGTTATAACCACCTAAATATCTCTTATATCTAGACAATCATTGACTCGATAAAAACATCCGATACTCACAATCGCATCGCTAAGTCGGTATACAACCTCTTGGCAAAAACTTTCGGGCTATTAGTACTACTCGGCTTTGACGTCACCGCCTTTACACCTGTAGCCTATCAAGGTCATCGTCTATAACCACCCTTATAATGAGATCTAATCTTGAGGCAAGCTTCGTACTTAGATGCTTTCAGCACTTATCTCAACCGAACGTAGCTACTCGGCAGTACGCCTGGCGGCATAACCGATAAACCAGCGGTTCGTCCAACACGGTCCTCTCGTACTAGTGTCAGGCCCCCTCAAATCTCAAACGCCCACAACAGATAGAGACCGAACTGTCTCACGACGTTCTGAACCCAGCTCGCGTGCCACTTTAATGGGCGAACAGCCCAACCCTTGGGACCTTCTCCAGCCCCAGGATGTGACGAGCCGACATCGAGGTGCCAAACCGCTCCGTCGATATGAGCTCTTGGGAGCGATCAGCCTGTTATCCCCGGAGTACCTTTTATCCTTTGAGCGATGGCCCTTCCATACGGAACCACCGGATCACTATGCTCTAGTTTCCTACCTGTGCGACTTGTTAGTCTCCCAGTCAAGCACCCTTGTGCCATTACACTCTACGACCGGTTACCAATCGGTCTGAGGGTACCTTTAGAAGCCTCCGTTACACTTTTGGAGGCGACCACCCCAGTCAAACTACCCACCATGCAATGTCCTCGCATCTCGCGAGTTAGAACCCAAATAACAAAAGGGCCGTATTTCAACGGCGACTCCACGAATACTGGCGTACCCGCTTCTTAGTCTCCGGCCTATCCTACACATTTGTTACCCAAATCCAATGCAAAGCTATAGTAAAGGTTCACGGGGTCTTTTCGTCCCGTTGCGGGTAATCGGCATCTTCACCGATACTACAATTTCACCGAGCTCGCGGTTGAGACAGTACCCAGATCGTTACACCATTCGTGCAGGTCGGAACTTACCCGACAAGGAATTTCGCTACCTTAGGACCGTTATAGTTACGGCCGCCGTTTACTGGGGCTTCAATTCAATGCTTCTCTTGCGATGACATCTCCTCTTAACCTTCCAGCACCGGGCAGGTGTCAGGCTATATACTGTATCTTTCGATTTAGCATAGCCATGTGTTTTTGTTAAACAGTCGCCTGGGTCTATTCTCTGCGGCTCACCGGTTAGGTGAGCGTTCTTTATCCCGAAGTTACAGAACTATTTTGCCTAGTTCCTTAACCGCGAATCACTCGAGCGCCTTAGTATACTCAACCCAACCACCTGTGTCGGTTTATGGTACGGGTAATCATGCAATATGCTTAGCGGATTTTCTTGGGAGCACCGTTACTTTGTCCATATCTCCTTGTGCAAGCACTCAGAGTACTGTCAGGTTCAGCTCTCAGGGCGGATTTGCCTACCCCGATCAACGCCTACACCCTTTAACCAGCTATTCCGTCAGCTGGCAGGACCGTCACATCTCCGTCTCCACATCGCTCACATAATTAGTACCGGAATATTAACCGGTTCGTCCATCGGGTACGCCGTTCGGCTATCCCTTAGGCCCCGACTAACCCTGATCCGATTAGCGTTGATCAGGAAACCTTAGTCTTTCGGCGAGGAGGTTTCTCACCTCCTTTATCGTTACTTATACCTACATTTGCTTTTCCAGAAACTCCAGCAAGAGTTGTCCTCTTACCTTCAACGTCGCTGGAATGCTCCCCTACCGATGTCTTAAACATCCCACAGCTTCGGTAAATAGCTTATGCCCGATTATTATCCATGCCAAAGCACTCGACTAGTGAGCTGTTACGCACTCTTTAAATGAATGGCTGCTTCCAAGCCAAC
>ERZ772986.13-NODE-13-length-140494-cov-7.306233_pt1 | contig 140494 bp, 109 predicted proteins | sample MGYA00511898_ERZ772986 | MGnify/ENA primary metagenome ERZ772986 (study PRJEB29015, sample SAMEA2737934) | human oral metagenome | biome: human oral; feature: human-associated habitat; material: dental | place: China | collected 2148 ... | reverse complement strand
CCCGTGATGAACATGTGGGCCTTGCGGGTCTGGATGATGAAGTCGGTCAGCGCCGGGGAATAGACCGCTCCACCAGCACAGGGGCCGGCGATGATCGAGATCTGCGGAACGACGCCGGAGAGCTTCACATTGGCGAAGAACACCTTGCCGTAGCCAGACAGAGAGTCGATGCCCTCCTGCACGCGAGCGCCACCAGAGTCATTGATGAAGATGAACGGAGCACCCGCGGTGAGCGCAGACTCCATCGTCTCCGTGACCTTGATGTTGTGCGTCTCACCTGCCGAACCACCCACGACGGAGAAGTCCTGGGAGGCCAGGAAGACCGGACGGCCCATCAGCGAGGCGTGGCCGGTGACCACACCGTCTGCGGGCATGTCCGCCTTGTCCATCCCGAAGGCGGTCGTACGGTTCTTGCGGAAGGCGCCGGTCTCGGTGAACGACCCGGGATCAACGAATAGCTCGATGCGCTCCCGGGCACTCATCTTGCCCTTCTCGTGCTGCTTGGCGATACGTGCCTCGCCACCACCAGCCTGGACACGAGCGCGCTCCTTACTCAGGTGCTCAATGCGCTCGGCCATGGTGTGTTGCGTTGCCATCAGTCACGCCCCTTTCAGGCCGGGATGACGGTCGCGGTGCTGGTAATCCCGTTGACCGTCACGTTGTAGGTGACTGGGCCGGACAGCGCGGCGGACTGGCCCTCGGCGGCAGCCTTCAGCTGACCCTCGGTGAGACCGACGTTCTTCGGGCCCTGCGGACGCTCGGCAAAGAAGGTGGGAGCCACGCCCGGGAACATGGCGTAGGTGAGGACGTCTTCCTCGGTGCCATCGAAGCCCTCCAGCTTGGAGGCCTCCTCCTTCAGGCTCTCCCACTCCGGGTCGAGTTTGTCGGCCGGGCGGCAGTCGATTGGCTCCTTGCCGGTCTGCTCCTGGGCCTTCTTCGCGACCTCCGGGTCACGCTCACCCATGGACTCGCCGTAGTAGCCGAGCATCAAGTCGGCGAACTCGGCGGTCATCTTCTTGTAGTCACCGCCCATGAGGACGTTGAACACAGCCTGAGTACCGACGATCTGGGACGACGGGGTCACCAGCGGCGGGTGACCAGCAGCGGCCTTCACATTCGGCACCTCGGCAAGCACCTCATCCAGCTTGTCCTCAGCGCCCTGAGCGCGCAGCTGGGATTCCATGTTGGACAGCATGCCGCCGGGGATCTGGGAGGAGAAGATATTAGTAGAGACCAAGGTCTTCGACTCGAAGTTTTGGTACTTCGGGCGGATCTTCTTGAAATGGTCACGCACCTTGAGAACGCGATCCATGTTGACCGAGGTGGTGTACCCGGTTCCCTCAAGCATCTCGATGACGGACTCGGTCGGGTTGTGGCCCGGGCCAAGCGACATGGAAGACACTGCAGCATCAACGCTGTCGGCTCCAGCCTCAATGGCCTTCATCAGCGAGACCTGAGTCACCCCGGTGGTGGAGTGGCAGTGCACGCTGACGCGCACCTTGTCGCCGTAGGTATCCTTGATGCCCTTGACGATGTCGTAGGCCGGCTGCGGCTTGAGCAGTGCAGCCATGTCCTTCAGGGCGATCGAGTCAGCACCCATGTCAATGAGCTGACCAGCCAACTTCACATAACCCTCGACGGTGTGCACCGGGGAGATGGTGTAGCAGATAGTGCCCTGGGCGTGCTTGCCGGTCTTCTTGACCGCATCCATCGCGCGGGCCATGTTGCGAGGGTCATTCAAGGCATCGAAGACGCGGAACACGTCCATGCCGTTCTCGGCTGATTTATCCACGAAGCGATCGACAACTTCGTCGTTGTAGTGACGGTAGCCGAGCAGGTTCTGACCACGCAGCAACATCTGCAGGCGGGAATTCGGGAGGAGCTTGCGGAGAGTGCGGAGGCGCTCCCACGGATCCTCGTTCAGGAAACGGATGCAGCTGTCATAGGTGGCACCGCCCCAACACTCGACGGACCAGTAACCAGCGGCGTCGATATCGGCGCAGGCATCAACCATGTCTTCCAAGGCCATACGGGTGGCAAACAGGGACTGGTGTGCGTCACGCAGCACCAGTTCGGTGATTCCAACCTCGCGGGGCTCGGAGACCTCAATTTGTCGCGGACTCATGAGTTTGATTCTGCCAGACCAGTTCCAATCGTGGGCGCCGGGGTAGGAAAACTCCCCGATTCCCCATCTGGGCCCGCTCAAGGGCAGGAACCGGGCGCCAACGGATGCTCCGGGGTCTGCCCGAATCCGGAGCCCGGGCGCGTCGCCACCGGGCTCGGCTATCCTCAAGGGGTACTTACAGCCTTCGGATCGGTGATTGTGTGTGTGGATTCGCGGCGTTCATCGCCACTGAGAAACTGAGCGACGAGCGCGTCGGGCAGGTGAGCAGCGGCATGGTCTGCCAGCGCCACCGGGGGCCAGACGACACCAGAACCTGGAATGACGACCGGACCTGCTTCGGGTTCAACCGGTTGTCGATCATCGACATTGAGGGCTCTTCCCAGCCGCTGTTCTGGGGCCCCGCCGACCAGCCCGACCGCTATGTCATGGTCTTCAATGGCGAGATCTACAACTACGTTGAGCTGCGTGAACAGTTGATCGCCGAGGGCGCGCAGTTCCACACCTCAGGTGACGGGGAACCGGTCATCGCCGGCTACCACCTGCACGGAGCAGCCTGGGTGGAACAGTTGCGAGGCATGTTCTCCTTCGTCATCTGGGACACGGTAGATAAGGTCGCCTTCGGCGCCCGCGACTGGTTCGGCATTAAGCCGCTCTATGTGGCCACCTTCGACGACGGCATCGGTTTCTCCTCCGAGGCCAAGACCCTGCGCGAGATGACCGGGCCCGGGGTCGTCGACAAGCTAGCCCTCCAGCACTATTTGGTGCTGCAGTACGTGCCGGAACCGGAATCGGCTGATGCAAATCTGCGGCGCATCGAATCAGGCACCAGTTTCGAGGTGCGCGACGGGGCGCTGAGCACCCACCGCTACTTCCACCCCGTCTTCGACGCGGTCCCGGTCTCTGGGGCGCAGGAGACCACCGAGTTGGAGGACCGCATCCTGACCGTGCTTGACGATTCCGTCGCCAAACACATGCGTGCCGACGTGACTGTCGGCTCCTTCCTATCGGGGGGCATCGACTCCACCGCTATCGCCGCTCTGGCCAAGCGCTATAACCCGGATCTGCTCACCTTCACCACCGGTTTCGAGCGTGAGGGCTACTCGGAGGTAGATGTCGCGGCGGAATCCGCTGCAGCCATCGGTGTAGCCCACCACGTGAAGATCGTCTCCCAGGAGGAGTTGTTCGAGACCCTGCCCCTCATCGTGTGGTACCTCGACGATCCAGTCGCCGACCCGGCCCTGGTGCCGCTCTACTTCGTCGCCCGCGAGGCTCGCAAACACGTCAAGGTGGTGCTCTCGGGTGAGGGCGCCGACGAACTGTTCGGCGGCTACAACATCTACCGTGAGCCAATCAGCCTGGCCCCGCTAACTAAGCTGCCCAATCCGCTGCGTCGCGGGTTGGGAGCGATCTCCCGAGTGCTACCGCAGGGGATGCGTGGCAAATCGCTGCTGGAGCGCGGCACCATTGACCTAGAGCAGCGCTACTACGGCAATGCCCGGCATTTCACCGACGCCCAGATCCGTCAGGTGATGCCCGCCGCCGATCCCGCGGTCTCCTTCCGTGACGTCACCGACCCGGTCTACGCGCTGTCCAAGGACTGGGACCCAGTGGCCAGGATGCAGCATATCGACCTGTTCACCTGGTTGCGCGGGGACATCCTGGTCAAGGCCGACCGGGTGACCATGGCGAATTCGCTAGAATTACGGGTTCCGTTCATGGACAAGGAGGTCTTCGAGGTCGCCCGGCACATTGCCCTGGAGCAGAAGATCACCTCTGACCAGTCGAAGGTCGCGCTGCGCAATGCATTGGCAAAGGTGGTTCCGGCCCATGTGCTGAATCGCCGCAAGCTCGGTTTCCCGGTGCCGGTGCGGGTCTACCTCACCGAGGACTACGGCTACTCATGGGCGGCCGACCTAATCAACCGGACCGATGCCGGGGAGTTCATCGACAAAGCGGCTGCACTGCGGTTGCTCGACGCCCATAAGGCCGGGCAGGGCGACTACTCGCGTCAGATCTGGACCTTACTGGTGTTCATGCTGTGGCACGACATCTTTGTCACCGGACGTATCGTCCCCGAGGTACCGCATCCGCAGTACCCGGTGGAATTGTGAGCCGATTGATTATCCCACCTGATCAGCTCCACGTTGACCCTTTGCGGGTTAGGGTGGCCGGGTGAATGCAGGACGCGCAGTGTTGATGACTGTCGTCCCCACCCTGGTGTTCACCAGCGCCGCGTGTGGGGCCGACAGTACGAGTGCGCCGCTACCCGAGCAGGCGTCGGCGAGTTTTTCAGCGATTGATTCGGCGGCACCCTCCTCTGCCGCCCCCGCTGTCTCGGTGACCGAAGCCAGTCAGCTGGAGGTGAGCCGCACCACCCAAGGGGCGAACGCTACGATCTTCGGTTTCTCCGGGGTCGGGGTCACCCTGCCCGTAACGACGACCAACACCACCCCACAACAACGATCCGGCGGCTGGATGGTACGATTCACACCTTCTGACAAGGATGAATGGTTCGTGGATGCCACATGGTTCGGCCCCGGTCTGCCCGGGAACGCGTCCTCCATGGAGGAGATGGGTGCCAGGGCCAGGCAGCGCATCGGCAACGACTTTTCTAGTCGCAGCGTCCCGGTACCAGGCGCCAAGCAGGCCGCGGAGTGGCGGTGGAGCGACCCGGAGGGGGACCCGGAACTGCTCGACGGCGAGCCCACCTCTACTCTGACAGTCGCGGCCCTGGGCAGCTCTGGCTACTACTACGAGCTGACCTTCACCGCCGTCACATCCGACCCGGATGCGATCGCTGAGGCCGAGAAGGCAGCTGACACCATCTTTGTCGAAACCAGTTACCCACGCTGACCAGGCATCGACCTCACGCACGATCGTGTTCACCGGGCCGGACGTGCACGTACCTGGCTGCCGGACGAAGTCAGGGAAAACACCTGCCGTAGTTCGGCACCCACTTTCTCGATAGGTACCTACGGTTATTCCATGAGCATCGAGATCAACGACGTCTTCCGGAGCTTCGGGCACGTCCTCGCCGTGGCGGGCATGTCGGCAACGGTCCCAGCCGGTACGGTCACCGGTCTGGTGGGCCCCAACGGTGCCGGGAAGTCGACCCTGCTTCTCATGCTTGCTGGGTTGTTGTGCCCGGATTCCGGGGAGATCCGCATCGCCGATCTCGATCCGGTCGCCCAGCCCAGGGAGGTGCACCGCACGGTCGGGTGGATGCCGGATGCCTTCGGCACCTGGGATTCACTGACCTGTTTGGAGATTCTGGAGACCTTCGCTGATGCCCAGGGCCTGGACCGGGCAGCGGGACGCCGACGGTGCAATGAGATGCTCTCCACCGTTCACCTCTCGGAGATGACCCATGCTCCTGCCCGGGTGCTGTCCCGCGGCCAGAAGCAACGGCTGGGCCTGGCACGGGCGCTGCTGCACCAGCCGAAGGTGCTTCTTCTCGACGAGCCCGCCGCGGGAATGGATCCGCGTTCCCGCGCCGATCTGCGGGTACTGCTGAAGGATCTCGCCTCCGAAGGAGTAACCATCCTGATATCGAGCCATATCCTGTCCGAACTCGAGCAGATGATCGACGGCGCGGTGTTCATGGCCCACGGCAAGGCAGTCCACCCACCAGAGGTGCCGGTGAACAGCGGTGATGGTCCGGTCTCCAGACTCACCGGCCACGTGCAACGCCAGTGGTCGATGCGCGCCCTCGACCCGGTGGCCCTCGCAACCTGGGCCACCGACCCACAAATCGGTGGACAGCCCGCCCAAGACGGCACCGTCGTGCTGCGTGCCGACGACGACACCCAGGCCGCATCCCTGTTGCGCGGCGCCATCGAAGCTGGCGTGGAGGTGGTGTCTTTCACCCCTGCGATGGGCTTGTTGGAGGAGACCTATCTAATGATGGAGGTGGAACGACGATGAACTGGCGAGCGGTCCGCACCGTGACGGTGCTCGAACTGCGGCAGCGCGTGCGATCGACGCGATGGAAGGTCATGCTGGGGATCTGGGCAGTTGTCTTGTTCCTGCTGTGCGCCGGAATACAGGGCCTGGCCACCCTCGGCAACATCGACCCCACCGAATCCGCGCCCCTGCTGTATGAACTGACCCTCTGCTTCGTTCTGGGGATTGGCCTGGTCATCGCGCCGACACTGTCGGCCACCTCAATCAACAGCGACCGGGCGGACGCCACCTTGGCATTGCTGCAGGCAACAACCTTGCGAGCCAGCGAGATCGTTTTCGGAAAATTCGTGGCGTCCTGGACCGCAGCACTCGCCTTCCTCACCATCGCCTTGCCCTTCCTAGCCTTTTTCACCGCTGCCGGGCAGATGAGCGCGGCGACGCTGCTTCTGCACATGCTCGTCATGGTCGCTACCTTGGGGGCGGTATGCGCTGTCGGGCTGGGTTTCTCTGCTGCCACGGCCCGCCCCGCGGCCTCCACGGTGCTCACCTATCTGGTGGTCACGACGCTGGTTGTCGGAACGCCGCTGATGACCGCACTCGCGACCTTGGTCGCCAAGGGTAAGCAGACAATTGTCAGATACGAGATTGACTACGACAATTCCACCGAACATCACAAGGTGTGCAAGCAAGAGCCGGAAATTTATACCTATAATGTGGTCCATGGTGACCGGATCTGGTGGATCGTCGCCGTCAACCCGTTCGTGATGCTCGGTGACATTTCATTGCGCACCACTGTAGACTCCGACTCCTCCACCGGCCCAGCGCTGCTGGACATCATCGGGGGAGGCATCAACGGCATGCGTGATCCTGTTCCTTCACGGGTCGAGTACTCCTGCATGACGTATACCGAAGAACATTACGAGGACACGCGTTCCAGAGGTACTTTGCACCACCACAACGCCTTCTGGCCGTTCAGCCTGGCCTTCATCTGCCTCGGCGGAGCAGGCTGCCTGGTGTTGGCCAGCCGATGTCTGCGTACCCCCGCTCGTACTTTGGCCAAAGGCACCAGGGTGGCCTGATCCGTCGATGCCGCGCTATTCGAACGCCTCAATGCGGTCAAGGTTGGGATGACCGGACCGCAGGGGTAGCAGGTTCACCGGCCCGTCACCAATGTCCACCCCGCAACACGATTCCGGTCTGGGAAAAACACCCAACTACTGTGTACCAGGACTCGGAAGGACCTCACATGCCAACACTGCGTTCCCGCACCACCACCGACGGTCGCAACATGGCCGGAGCCCGCGCTCTGTGGCTCGCCACTGGTTTACAGGCCTCGGATTTCGGGAAGCCGATCATTGCCATCGCAAACTCCTTCTCCGAATTCGTGCCCGGTCATGTCGGCCTGCGCGATGTCGGGCGGATCGTCGCCGATGCGGTACGTGAGGCAGGTGGGGTTGCCCGGGAATTCAACGCCATCGCCATCGACGACGGCATCGCCATGGGCCATGACGGGATGCTTTACTCCCTGCCCTCCCGGGAGATCATCGCCGATTCGGTGGAATACGTTGTCAACGGCCACAAGGCGGATGCATTGGTGTGCATCTCCAATTGCGACAAGATCACCCCGGGAATGTTGCTGGCCGCACTGCGCCTCAACATCCCGACGGTCTTCGTCTCCGGCGGCCCGATGGAATCTGGTCGCCCAATCCAGATGGATGACGGCAGCGAATCCAAGCGCCTTGATCTGATCGATCCGATGACCCTGGCGGTTGATGGCTCAATCTCTGACGCCGAATTGGAGCGGGTGACGGCTAATGCCTGTCCCACCTGTGGCTCCTGTTCGGGAATGTTCACCGCCAATTCGATGAACTGCCTCACCGAGGCCCTGGGGCTGTCGCTGCCGGGCAACGGCACCACCTTGGCCACCCATGCCTTCCGCAAAGAGCTGTTCATCGAGGCCGGACACCGAATCGTCGAACTATGTCATCGCTGGTACGACGCCGATGACAGCTCCGTGTTGCCACTGGAGATCGCCACCAAGGCGGCCTTCACCAATGCGATGACCATGGACGTGGCGATGGGTGGGTCAACGAACACGATCCTGCACCTGCTTGCTGCAGCCCAGGAGGCTCGGGTGGATTTCACCCAAGACGACATCGACGAGATCTCCCGCCGGGTTCCGTGCATCTGCAAAGTGGCCCCGAACTCCAAAGATTATTTCATCGAGAACGTGCACCGCGCCGGTGGCATCCCTGCGATCATGGGCGAGCTCAACCGCGCCAGACTGCTGACCAACAATGTTCACTCGATCCACCACGACGATCTGCAATCCTTCCTCGACGACTGGGATGTACGCGGCGGCAAAGCGATTGACCAGGCTAAACGGCTCTTCCTGGCCGCTCCGGGCGGGGTGCGCACCACTGAGATGTTCTCCACCACCAATCGGTGGCCCTGTTTGGATCTCGACGAGGCCGCCGGATGCATCCGCAGCGTGTCGAATGCCTACACCGCTGACGGTGGCCTGGCCATCCTCAAGGGAAACATCGCCGTTGACGGCTGTGTGGTGAAATCCGCCGGGGTTCCCGAGGAGCAATGGGTCTTCTCCGGCCCGGCCGTGGTGACCGAATCCCAGGAGGAGGCCGTCGATGCGATCCTCAGCGGCCGTATCAAGGCGGGCGACGTGGTGGTAGTCCGCTATGAGGGCCCCAGGGGCGGACCAGGAATGCAGGAAATGCTTTACCCGACCTCCTATCTCAAGGGCGTGGGCCTTGGCCCCACATGCGCGCTGATCACCGACGGCCGGTTCTCCGGCGGCTCATCAGGGTTATCGCTGGGCCATATCTCCCCCGAGGCGGCTTCAGGTGGGGCTATCGGTCTGGTCAACGACGGAGACATCATCTCGATCAACATCCCGGAACGCTCGATCAATGCCGAGGTTTCCGACGAGGAACTGGAACGCCGACGTATCGAACGCGACGCCGCGGGCTGGAAACCCGCGAATCGTGAGCGACCGGTGTCCAACGCCCTGAAGGTCTTCGGGCTCTTGGCCCAGAGCGCCGACAAGGGAGCTGCCCGGCGTCAACTCGACTGACCCGGGCCGGTCCCCGGCGCAACAAACGGCGGTAGTGCATGCGACAAAACCGCTTCCCTACCGGCTGGCCAATCGCAGGGCAACAATGGGATCGGCAATGCCGTCAGACAATATCCTCCACGATCAACCAAAGACACCGAGCAGGAATCACCCGGTCATCCCACTGATTCTCTGGGTCATTCGCCGTTCGGCGGCGGGATCTCCCCCGATCCACGCACCACGAAACCGGTGGGCACCACGATGCGCTCGGGTGGGGTGGTGATGGAACCATCAATTCGTCCCAGGAGGCGTTCGATGGCGACCTGCCCGATACGCGTCGGATCTTGGGTGATGGCGGTCAGCCCGACCGGGAACATGTCACCGTGCGGGATGTCGTCGAAGGAGACCAGTCCGACGCGGCCCTCCAGCCCCAGCTGGTGGATGGCACGCAGTGCCCCGATGGTCAGTGCATTCTGGGCCGCGAAGATGGCGGTCGGCGGGTTCGGGGAACTGAGTAGTTCATGGGTGGCGGCATGGGCCATCTCCTCGTTAAGAAGATCACACCTGATCAACTCCGCATCGGGACCTATCCCGAATTCGTCCATGGCAGCCAGGAAGCCTTCACAGCGAAGCCTGGCGGTCTGGATGCGCTGGTCGTCGGCCAGCAGGGCGATTCGCCGGTGCCCGGCCGTCACCAGGTGCCTGGTCGCCCGTACCGCTCCCATCTGGTTGTCGGTGACCACCGCATCACCCAGCGGGACAGAGGGTTCCCGGTCAATGAAGACCACGGGGCGTTTCTCGGCCAGATCAATCAGCGGTCGTTGGTCCGGCCCGGCACAGGAGATGATGAGACCGTCGATCTGCCGTTCGAAAAGGCTCGTCGCGCGGCGTAGTTCCACGTCGGGATCCCCGCCAGAGCTCAGTCCGAGGACAACGATGTCGCGTTCTCCCGCGAAGGCCTCGACAGCCCCGTGAATCTCTGCGTCGAAGGGATTGGCGATGGCACTCACGATGAGCCCGACAGACTGCGACCGACGATCCCCGCGCCTCAGCCCGCGCGCCTGGAGATCTGCCCGATAACCGAGCTCGGCAACGGCCTTCTCCACAGTCTTGATGGTCGCGGCAGCCACTCCGGGCTCGCCGTTGACGACCCTGGAGACCGTCTTGAGGCTCACCTTGGCACGGGCTGCCACGTCGGTCATGGTGGGTCTGTCCGAGATGCTCATAGCAACAAGCATGCCCGATAGAAAAGATTCACGGAAACCTATTGCATCCGTGACATGTCCGATTTACAGTCATCTCATAGACAACGTTGTCAAAGATTTTGGCAACTGATTCGCTCTTTGGAGGACTTGGTGTCCAGTTACGCTCCAGCAATCCCCCAGTCCCGAGCCAATGGACTGGTCATCCGCTCCGCCGTCGTCGCATCGATCGGCGGCCTCATCTTCGGCTTCGACACGGCTGTCATCTCGGGAACCACCAGTTCCCTGCAAGAAGTCTTCAGCCTGGACGATTCCGGGCTCGGCTTCATCGTCGCCATCGCCACCGTCGGTACCATCGCCGGAGCCTTGTTCTCCGGCCAACTGGCCGACCGCTACGGTCGTAAGAGACTGCTCTATATCATCGGTGTGCTCTACATCCTGGGCGCGCTGGGCACTGGCCTGGCCGCATCCCACGGAATGTTCATTATCTTCCGCTTCCTGGGCGGTATCGGCGTCGGCATGTCATCGGTCGTCGCGCCGATCTACACCGCCGAGATCGCTCCCCCGGCGCAACGTGGCCGACTAGTCGGGTTGGTGCAGTTCAACATCGTGTTGGGCATCCTCGTCGCCTACCTCAGCAACTACATCATCCGGCTGATTGCCCCCGAGGACGTCGCTTGGCGGTGGATGCTGGGGGTGATGGCGGTGCCTGCCGTCATCTTCCTGCTCATGCTGATGACCACTCCGGAGACCCCGCGCTGGCTGTTGGCCAACGGCAAGGTGGACCTCGCCACGTCGATCTCCCGCCGCCTGTGCAACACCGAAGAGGAATCGATGGCCCAGCTCGACGAAATCCGGGCACAGATCGCCGAAGCCCAGGCCATCAGCGCAGCACGCACTCCTTTCTTCACCCGGCGCTACCTGAAGGTCATCTTGATGGCCATCGCCATCGCAGCTTTCAATCAGCTCTCGGGAGTCAACGCGATCCTCTACTACGCACCGAAGGTCATGCAGGACGCCGGTGCGGCCGCGAACACCTCCTACCTGATGAGTGTCGGGGTTGGTCTGATGAACCTCATCGCCACCATGGCGGCGCTGACCGTCATCGACCGCTTCGGACGTCGCCGCCTGATGATCGTCGGTTCGATCGGCTACCTGTTGTCACTGGGATTCATCACCGTTGTGATGTTCTCTTTCGAGGGTCATTTCAGCTCCACCTCCTCGGTGCTTGTGCTCATCGGTCTGATGGCTTTCATCGCATCGCATGCCTTCGGCCAGGGTTCGGTCATCTGGGTGTTCATCTCGGAGATCTTCCCGAACCAAGTGCGCGGGCGTGGTCAGTCGCTGGGTTCGCTGACCCACTGGGTCTTCGCCGCAATCACCACCTACGCCTTCCCGCCGGTGATCGGTGCACTGGGTGGTGGTTTCGCCTTCACGATCTTCTTGGTGTGCATGGTGGGCCAGCTGGTCTGGGTGCTCAAGGTGATGCCCGAGACCAAAGGTGTGCCGCTTGAGGAGATGTCCGTCAAACTGGGTCTTGAGTGACCCCGTCCCTGCTCTAGGAGTATGAGATGCAGAACTACTCTCCCGTGTTGTGCCTCGGCGAGGCATTGATCGACATCATCCACCGCGACGGCCAGGTCTCCGAACACGTCGGCGGGTCACCGCTCAACGTAGCGGCCGGGATGGCGGCCCTGGGCCACCAAGTGCAACTGGCTTCGTGGTGGGGCAAGGACCAACGTGGTCAAGCCATCGAGCAGTTTGCCCAAGCCGCCGATGTTAAGCTCGTTACCGGCAGCGATGGCGCCCCGCACACCGCGACTGCCGACGCGACCATCGACGAGCAGGGCCGGGCCAGCTACGAGTTCAACTTGGAGTGGAAGGTTCCGCCGCTTCCGGAACCAACCTCTCTATCCCATCTGCACACCGGGTCCTTCGCCGCCACCTTGGCCCCCGGGGCAGAAGGGGTGCTCGCGGCGGTCAAGAAGATGGCCATTACCGGGACGGTCTCCTATGACCCGAATGTGCGCCCGGCGCTGATGGGCTCCCCCGATGCGGTGCTCGCACGAATCGAGGAGATCGTTGCCCTGTCCGATGTCGTCAAGGCCTCCGATGAGGACATCGCGTGGCTGTACGGGGAACAGACCCCGGTGGAAGACGTGGTCCGGCGCTGGCTGGCCCTGGGCCCCGGGTTAGTAATCGCGACCCGCGGACCGTGGGGCGCTTACGCCAAGCTGGCCGGTGACCGCGACGCTCTGGTGATTGACCCGCTCAATGTCGAGGTGGGCGACACCGTGGGTGCCGGTGACTCCTTCATGGCCGGGTTGTTGTCGGGCCTGCTCGACGCCGGGCTGGTGGGTTCTCCCCAGGCCAAGCAGAATCTGCGCCGAGCCCACTGGGAGAATGTACGCACAGCCCTGCACCGCGCCGTGGTCACCTCGGGGCTCACCGTGAGCCGCATCGGAGCCTATGCCCCGAACCAGGAGGAGGTCACCCGGGTCATCACCGCCAACCCGACCCTGGCCTGAGGCCGCCTCAAGCCCAACAGTTAAGCGCACCGGGTGCCATCAGCAGGCACCCGGTGCGCGCTTTTTCAAAGAAATCAGTTGGAATGAGTTCCGGCCGAGCCCAGCTGCTGGCATGCCTCGACAACACGAGCAGCCATGCCGGCTTCTGCCGACTTGCCCCACGAACGTGGGTCATAGAGCTTCTTGTTGCCGACCTCGCCGTCGATTTTCAGCACTCCGTCATAGTTGCGGAGCATGTGGTCCACGACGGGACGGGTGAAGGCGTACTGGGTGTCGGTGTCGACATTCATCTTGATCACACCGAAGCTCACCGCATCGGCAATTTCCTGGGCAGTCGAACCTGAACCACCGTGGAATACGAGATCGAAGGGCGATTCGACACCAAATTTCTTGCCACACTGCTCCTGGATATCGCGCAGGATCTCCGGGCGCAGCTTCACATTGCCCGGCTTGTAGACCCCATGGACATTGCCGAAGGTGAGGGCGGTGATGTACTTTCCCTTCTCGCCCAGGCCCAGCACCTCAAGGGTGCGGATGCCGTCGGCGACGGTGGAATACAGCTTTTCATTGATCTCCCCGACGACGCCGTCCTCCTCGCCGCCGACCGCACCTACCTCGATCTCGAGGATCTGCTTGGCCTTCGAGGTGCGCGACAGCAGTTCTTCGGCGATCTGCAGGTTCTCCTCCACCGCAACGGCCGAACCATCCCACATGTGTGAGTTGAACAGCGGATCCTCACCCCGGTCGACACGCTCCTGGGAGAGGGCGATCAGCGGGTTGACATAGGTGTCCAGTTTCTCCTTCTGGCAGTGATCGGTGTGCAGGCCGATGTTAATCGGGTAGTTCTTCGCGACGACGCGGGCGAACTCGGCCAAGGCGACGGCACCGGCGACCATGTCCTTCACGGTTGAGCCGGAAGCATATTCGGCGCCACCGGTGGACACTTGGATGATGCCGTCGGAGCCTGCCTCAGCAAACCCCCGGATAGCGGCGATCACGGTCTGCGACGAGGTGACGTTGATGGCCGGGTAGGCGAATTTGTTCGCCTTGGCCTTGGCGAACATCTCCTGGTAGACCTCGGGACTTGCGATGGGCATGTGCACTTCCTTCGTTTTCGGTGTGCGGCGTACCGCCACGGCACGGCCACCAGTTGGTGACCATCACCATCATTGTGTCAAACCTTGGCCCACAATGGCAGGGGTGGGGCGAACCGACTGCGCAAAATGGCGGCATCCATACGAAACCCACGGCTTTCGCTACGGGCAACCGCTTCCCAGAACCCGGGCGTCACCACGAGCCGGAGACACTCACCACAAACCGGCGACCTTCGACAGATCGAAGCTGAACCTGCCACGCGAGTAGGCACGAATGGCCGAATCCACGGTCGAGGGGGCAGCGTCGAGTTCGATGACCGGAACTGACCATTTACCCTGGTCCCAGCGAAACTCGATACGCGGGCCAGGGCTGAAGAATTTGTCCACCCCGGCTATTGAGGTGATTCGTTCCCAAGCGATGCGCTCAGGGGCGGGAGCCATCCCGAGTACGACGGCGTCAGGTTCGATCTTGAATGCGGGACCCAGCATGATGCGGCTGGTGGCAATCCGGGCCCGGCGCAGCATGACGATATTCGTCACCACGCGCGCCACCGACGCCAGGATCGAGATGACCAACAACCAGAACAGGACATCCTTCGGGGTGGGGCGCTGCCACAGATACCATCCCGTCGAGATGATCACCGACGCAGCAACCCGCAACCAATTGGGCAACAGCTTGGCGCGCAGCCTACCCGCACGTTTGGCCGTGGCCACTGGGGAGTAGGAGACGAGCATTCCCGTCGGGGCCGGTGGTACCGGGAGTACCTCGGCGGGGACTGTGGCCATGGGCTGGGGCATCTCGGCGAGATCCTGTTCAGTAGAAGAGTTCGATATTGACGGCATCGTTCGGCTGCTCACCACCCAGGAATTTCTTGAGGGAATCGATGAGCAGTTCCATGATCCCACCGTCCTGGGTACCGGTGCTGGCCGGGCGGTGTGGCGAGATCAGCACGTTGGGCAGTTACCACATCTGGACCTCCTGGTTTTGCCTGCCACCAATTGTCGCAGGTCCCGCCAATGGTGCGCTCGGCCACCAGCCCGGGAAGCACAACCGGCCAGCCACGCCGACCGCTCACTGGCAGGCCGGTTCCACCCGCGAGCAAGGCCAGCCCCTTCCTGCTCGACCGTGACACCGGGCACCCACCAACCGAGACGATCAGCGACAATGGCACTATGACCCTGCGTGCTGTGATCTTCGACATGGACGGTACTCTCACCGATTCCGAGGAGTGGTGGGATGAACTGCGTCGCGGGCTGGCCGCAGAGGAGGGCATCGCTTGGCCCGTCGGCGCCACCGACGCGATGATGGGCATGTCCACCCGGGAATGGTCGGCCTATATGACCACCGTCGTCGGGGTGAGCGGCACCCCCGAACAGGTCGCCGAGTACACCATCGCCGGGATGCTAGCCAGATATCGTGCCGGGGTTCCCCTACTGCCGGGAGCCGACGCTGCGGTCAGGATGGCTGCCGGACGGTGGAAGACCGGGATTTGTTCCTCCTCCCCGCAGGCCCTCATCGAATCGGTGGCTTCGGAGACGGGCTGGATCGAGTTGCTGGGCGCGATCGTATCCACCGAGCTGGTGGCCGCTGGCAAGCCCGCGCCCGATGGATACCTGCGCGTCGCCGAGTTGTTGAAGGTTGATCCTGCCGGATGCGTGGTCATCGAGGATTCTGCAAACGGCGTAACATCGGCCCTTGCCGCAGGCATGAAAGTCGTTGAGGTACTCCCGCGTTTCAATCCTCCCTCCGGCGAACTCCTGGCCCGCTGCGATCTGGTGGTTGATTCTCTAGAGATGATCACCCCAAAGATGCTGGCCCTTTTGTATTGATGGGGATTCCGGAGCAGTGCGGCCTCACCGATCATTCAGGAAAACATTTGCCATATGGCATTCGTGATCGCCCGGCCCGCTCCAGCACCCGGACGCAGTGTTCCCCGCCACCACTCAGCGCAGCGAATTCTCCATTCGGTCCAGCGCCTCCGCCAGCACCGGACGAGGCGTCGCGAAATTCAACCGAACAAAGCCGCGGGCCGCGTCGCCGCATTCGATGCCGTCGGTGAGGGCCACCCCGTGGGCCAGGAAGTGAGCACGCGGATTCTCCAACTCCAACCCCCGGCAGTCGATGAAGGCCAAATAGGTGGCGTCGGGGACGATCATGTGCATCCCTCCGAGCGCCGCGATCCGCTCGGCCACCAGCCGTCGATTGGCGGAAAGGTAGTCGATCACTTCATCGAGCCAGGGTTGACCGCTGCGCCAGGCCGCGATGGTGGCAGCCATCCCGACCGGGGTGGACTCAAAGGGGATCCCGTGCCCCTGGGAGCTGTAAAAGGCGTTGTGTTTCAGGTTTGTCAGCACCAATTGGGCGCATTTCAGGCCAGCAAGGTTGTAGGCCTTCGACGCCGCCAGGGCGGTGACGGTGTGATGGGCAGCCACGTCGTTGAGGGATGCGTAGGAGATGTGTTGTGCGCCCGGGAAGACCAGCGGTGCGTGGATCTCGTCGGAAAAGACCAGCCCGTCGTGCCGGTCGACGATCTCGCAGATCCGCTCCAACTCCTCGCGGGTGTATACCTTGCCGATCGGGTTGTGCGGATTACACAACACCAGCAACCGCGCACCGGCAGCGAATACCCGGTCGAGTCCGTCGAAGTCGAACTCCCAGGAATCCCGCCCACCCAGCATCGGGAGTTGCACCAACTCGTGGCCAAAGGTGCGTGGCATGTCCATGAAGGGCATGTAGCAGGGTGTGGGCACAATGATTTTGGAGCCGGGTTCGCTCCAGAAGGTCATGGTGACGACCAATCCGGTGAGAACATCCGGCAACCAGTGGATGTTGTCCCGGTCCACCTGCCAATCCTGCCGGGCAAGCAGGTACTCTGCGGTGGCTGCCCTGAGTTCTGCGCGACGGTCCATCGGTGCGTATCCGGTACGCAGCGCCCCAACTTCGGCGTTGATCGCATCAAAAATCGGTTCGGCCATTCCGAAATCCATCTCCGCAACCCACGCGCCGATGGCACCGGGATAGGCGGTCCACTTGAGTGATCCTGCGGCTCGGAGATCGTCGATGGTTAGCGCGTCGATGCGGCCTGCGAAATCAGTCACCCCACGAGTGTAGTCACCTCGAAGCGGGGGGAGTCGTTTCCTATCCATATCACCGAGGGTGAGCCGCTCGAGCTCTGCGCTGGCGACCCACCTCCCGGCCAGGCCCCGCAGCCAACCATTCGCAGACCCCGGGCACCCATTTCACTGGGGGCGGCATGTCGTTCCCGACAGGGTCATTCTCACATGCATAGGGGTCATCCCCGATTGACAGATCGGATGAACCTTTCGGTAGATCGAGTCACAGAGGTATTTGTGCTGGTCAACGTCCACCCAGATGAGTGAGACCCCACTGATAGAAAGCGATCGCAGCGGCCGCCCCTGCATTGATCGAGCGGGTCGATCCGTACTGGGTGATCCCCACCAGCAGCGCGCAGGCGTCAACCATCTCCTCGGTGAGTCCGGGACCTTCCGAGCCAAAAACCAGACAGCATTTGGCAGGCAGGGCGGTGGTTTCTAAGGGCACCGATCCGGGCAAGTTGTCCACCCCGACCAGCGTCAACTGTTCTCGGCGGCAGTATTCGGCAAGTTCGGCAACGGTCGGCCGGTGCTCAACGTGCAGATAGCGGTCAGTGACCATCGCCCCACGCCGGTTCCATCGCCGGTTGCCGACGATGTGCACCATCTCCACATTGAAGGCATTGGCGGTACGCACCATGGAGCCGATATTGAAGTCGTGCTGCCAGTTCTGGATGGCCACCTGCAGCCGGGCCGGGCGCCACCGCTCTCGTCGCGCATCGAGATCGGCGATGATCTCGCTCATCCGCCAGTACCGGTAGCGGTCGACGACATTGCGACGGTCTCCTACCGCAAGCAACTCCGGGTCGAGGCGCGGGTCGTCGGGCCAAGGCAGCGAGTGCGGGCCAACTCCGACATCGGTATTCGTGGGATCTGTGTCGTCCGACATCACGGCACCACCCCGGTTAACAGCACGACGAAGAGAATCATCGACGCAATGATCACACGTCGAGGTCATCAATGCCGTAGGCATAGCGGTAGGGCAGCCCTTCGGCCTCGACGGTCTCGGCTGCCCCAGTGTTGCGGTCGACGATCACCGCGACGCCGACCACCTCGGCGCCCTCATCACGCACCGCAGCGACTGCCTGCAGTGCAGAACCACCGGTGGTGGAAGTGTCCTCAACGACGAGCACCTTGCGACCTTTGATAGAGGGTCCTTCGATGCGCTTGTGCAGGCCGTGGGCCTTGGCCTCCTTGCGCACCACGAAGCAATCGAATTCCTTGCCCTCCGCGGCTGCCGAGTGCAGCATCGCGGCGGCCACCGGATCGGCCCCCATTGTCAGCCCGCCGACTGCGTCGAAATCCCAGTCGGCAACGAGTTCACGCATGATCTCGCCGACCATCGGCGCCGCCTTGCCATCCAAGGTCACCCGACGCATGTCGACGTAGTAGTCGGCCTCCCGCCCGGAGGCGAGGGTGACCTTGCCGCGCACGATGGCGAGCTCGTTGATCAGGTCGTTCAGCTGCTGGCGGGTCGTCATGCGCCCAAGTCTAGGGGCAGCCGTTGGTTCGCCGGGGTGCGGGTACTTCTCAGGACAAGAGTTTCGCAAATCCCACCGAGCGGTCGGCGCTGGGCACCAAGTCTTGGGATGTGATGAGGGTGAGCATGGATGCGGTCGGCATCTCGCCCGGAGAACCGGGGACTGCGTCGAGGACCCAGTCGTCGGTCTCGGCGACAGTGAGGTCCCTGGGCGCGACAACAATCTCGTAGGTGAGTTCGGCATTGCAGGTGATGATCGTCACCTTGTTCCCCACATTGAGGTCGGTGAGGTGAGCGAAAGGCGCCCCATGGGTGGCTAGATGGGCGGTGAGCGCGGTGTTCCCTGGCTTGCCGGGGGCAGCGGTGCCCGGGTACCAGCCGACGGCATGGGCGATGTCGTCATCGCCGACTCCTGCCACGATGGGCCACTGGGTTCCTTGCCCCAGATCGAGCAGGCCAACCACCGATGACTGCTCCCCCGCCGGACAACTGTTGCGGAAATCGTCGCGCATCCGGGCAGCTTCCCGCTCGGCGACCCGAGTGGTGCCGACGTACAGCCAAGCGACCCAGCAGGCCAGGGCCAGCACGACGACCCCGAGAATGATCCAGGCGGCACGCAGTCGGCGCGTGCGGGGCCCCGTGGTTCGGCTCATGCCCCTGATGTTAGAAGGAATCTGCCGGGGACGTGCGACGTTGCCTATTGCAGTTCATACCGTCTCGGGAAGGGAAAAACTGTCCTCAGGCTGGATCGACCGCTCAGGCATGCAATCCATCGTCATGCATGAGGCAGCTCATTCGAAATGCATCAGCCCGCGTTCCACCTGCGGGGAGCCGACGGCATCAGCATCGCAGAAAGGTTCGGCCCCTCCGATGAAGGCATCAAGAGCATCCGAGTGAACCACCCGGTGGGGGAAGAACGATCCGGCGGCCCGGCGGATGACGACATCCAACGGTAACGGGTTATGGGAAGCTGCGATGAGCAGGTTCCCATGGCGACGCCCTTTGAGGGTAGCCGATTCTGCGGTGAGGGTGAGGTGGGCGTAGCGGGTGGCAAAGGTGGCCAGCAGGCGTTTGGTCCAGTCAAGCGGGGCGATATCGATCGCGTTGAATAGCACCAGCCCGTCGCCGGTGAGCACCCTGTCCACATCGGCGAGAAACTCCTGACTGACCAGGTCGGCGGGCACAGTGGCATCGGCGAAGGCATCGACGATGATGACTTTGGCATAGTCATCAGGCATCCGGGAGATGCCGGTTCGCCCGTCGATGGGACGTACCTTGATCCCGGATCGCTGGGCCAATGGCAGCTCGGCCCGGACAAGCCGGGTGAGCTCAGCGTTGGGCTCCAGCACGATCTGTGGGGAAGTCGGGCGTTTGGCCGCGACATAGCGAGCCATGGTCATGGCCGCTCCCCCGACGTGGATCACCCGCATTCGTTGCCTGGGCGGGGCAATGGTGTTGAGGTAGTCGGCCATTCGCAGCATGTAGCCGAACTCCAGGCGGGTCGGATCATCCGGGTCAACCCAGGAATGTGCCACCCCGTCCATGACCACGATCCAGCCAGTCCCCGAGCGGATGATCTGCATGTCGCCGGTCATGGTCGCATCGTAGCGGCACGTCGCGGGTTGGTATCCGAGACAACCGGCCGATCAGGCAATGGGGCAGGCCGGATAGGAAGCGGGCGATGATCGTCCGCATGCCAATGGGTCCCCACCGCTTCCTTCTGCGGCGGGGACCCGTTCACCTCGTGTACTGGCAGAGGCATGTTCACGAGATGCTGGCGATCTCCAGTTCCCCGGCGTCGGTAACGTCGAACAGTACCGTCTGATCATCGGTCACCTGGCCTGCGAGCAACCTGCGGGCAAGCTGGTCCTCGACGGTGGACTGCAGCAGGCGACGCAGCGGGCGCGCCCCGTAGACCGGGTCGTAGCCACGATCGGCCAGCCACTCCAGCCCGCGGGAGCTGACATCGACGCGGATGCGTCGGTCACCAAGCCGCCTGTTGATCCGCTGCAGATTGATTTCCACGATCTTGGCGAGATCCTCCCGGCTCAGCGCATCGAACATCACGATCTCGTCGAGCCGATTGAGGAACTCGGGGCGGAACGACTTGCGTACCACATCCATCACGGCATTGCGCTTGGCCTGGGCATCCAGGTTCGCGTCGGACAAGAAATTCGAGCCGAGGTTCGAGGTCATGATGAGGATCACGTTGCGGAAATCGACCGTGCGGCCCTGGCCGTCAGTCAGGCGGCCGTCGTCAAGCACCTGGAGCAGGATGTTGAAGACGTCGGGATGGGCCTTCTCCACCTCGTCGAGCAGCACCACCGAGTAAGGACGACGGCGCACCGCTTCGGTCAGCTGTCCACCCTCCTCATAGCCGATATACCCGGGAGGAGCTCCCACGAGCCGGGAGACCGAGTGCTTTTCCATGTACTCGGACATGTCGATGCGCACCATGGCGGTCTCATCGTCGAAGAGGAACTCAGCCAGTGCCTTGGCCAGCTCGGTCTTGCCGACGCCAGTGGGTCCGAGGAATAGGAAGGACCCGGTCGGACGGTTCGGGTCAGCAATCCCTGCTCGGGCGCGACGCACCGCATCAGCGACGGCCTTGACGGCCTTGGACTGGCCGATGAGCCGGGTCCCCAGCCGCGATTCCATCTCCAGCAGCTTGGTGGATTCCCCCTCCAACATCTTGCCGACGGGAATACCCGTCCAGGCCGAGATGACCTCGGCGACATCGGTGCTGGTGACCTCTTCGGAAACCATCGACTTCTTCTCGCCAACGGTTTCCTGAGCATGCTCCATCTCCTTCTCCAGGGCAGGAATCTCCCCGTACAGGATCTGGGCCGATTTCTCCAGATTCCCCTCGCGCTGGTAGCGCTCGGCATCGGTGCGCAGGGCGTCGATCTGTTCCTTGAGCTCGCCTACCCGGTTCAGGCCACCCTTCTCCGCCTCCCACTGAGCTTCGAGGGAACGCAACTGCTCTTTGGCATCGGCAAGTTCCGCGTTGAGATGGTCGAGACGTACCTTGGAGCCCGCATCCTGCTCGGCACCCAGGGCAAACTGTTCCATGGTCAGCCGGTCGACTTGGCGCCGCAGCGCGTCGATTTCCTCGGGGGAGGAGTCGATCTCCATGCGCAGCCGCGAGGCGGCCTCATCGATCAGGTCGATCGCCTTGTCGGGAAGCTGCCGGTTGGTGATGTAGCGGTTCGACAGGGTAGCTGCGGCAACCAGAGCGGAATCCGTGATGCGTACCTTGTGATGAGCCTCGTAGCGTTCCCGGATGCCACGCAGGATGGCGACGGTGTCATCGACCCCGGGCTCACCGACGTAGACCTGCTGGAAACGCCTTTCCAGTGCAGGATCTTTTTCGATGCGTTCCCGGTATTCGTCGAGGGTGGTGGCGCCGATGAGCCGCAGCTCACCGCGGGCGAGCATCGGCTTGAGCATATTCGAGGCATCCATCGCGCCCTCGGATGCACCGGCCCCCACCACGGTGTGCAATTCGTCAATGAAGGTGACGATCTGCCCCTCGGCTTCCTTAATCTCGTTGAGCACGGCCTTGAGTCGTTCCTCGAATTCACCGCGGTACTTGGCTCCGGCCACCATTGAGGCCAGGTCCAGGGAGACCACCCGGCGGTTGTGCAAGGAATCGGGCACATCGCCGGCGACGACGCGCTGGGCAAGCCCTTCCACGACGGCGGTCTTGCCGACGCCAGGTTCGCCGATGAGTACTGGGTTGTTCTTAGTGCGGCGGCTCAGCACCTGCACAACACGCCGGATTTCCTGGTCGCGCCCGATGACCGGATCGAGTTTGCCCTCGCGAGCACGTTCGGTGAGGTCAACAGAGTACTTATCCAAGGCGGATTCCCCGCCCTCGGATTCGGCATTGGTCACGCGTTTGGTGCCACGGGCCTCGTTGAAGACTTCGGAGAGCTTGTCGGGAGTGGCACCAGCCTTGGTGAGGATGTCGGCGGCTGCCGAGGCAACCGTGGCCAAAGAGATAAGCAGGTGCTCGGTGGCAACATACTGGTCACCGAGTTGCTCGGCCCGGGTCTGCGCGTCGGCCATCACCCGGGCGAATGCGCCGGACAGGGTTGGCTGGGCGACGGAGGAACCCGAGCTAGAAGGCAGGGATTTGATGGCAGCCTGTGCCTGGGCGTCGATCTGGTTCGCATCCACCCCGATCTTGGCGAGCAGTGGCGCGACGGAGTTGTCGGGGACCATCAACAGCGCGTGCAGCAGGTGTGCGGGCTCGGCACTGGGGTTCCCGTTGGTGAGTGCGAGCCGTAACGCGGTGGACACCGCGTCGCGGCTCATGGTGGTCAACTTCTCGTTGTCCATAGATTACCTCCGCGATTGAGTCCGAAGGTCTCCCGGTATCTTGAGTACCACCGGCTCAACCTTCGGAGTTGAGTCTACCTCACTCAACTCTACGAGACCGCTCATTATTCCCGGTCAGAACCCTGATTTCACGACGATGCCATGGGCCTGGCAGGCCGCCTTCAAGGCCTCCAGCGAGGACAGCGAAAGCCCGACCCGGAACGCTTTCGGCAGCGCAGGCTCGGGGCTTTCGTCGAAGAACACCCACTCCCCCGGGCGTCGCCCGTCCACCGTCGCCCGGATGCGTCCCCGGGTACGGACCGGCTCAAGGGTCTCGACGCGCAGCGCTTGCAGGGAATGCTGAGCGATTGTCACTGGATCACCCGCAACGGGAGTGACCGTTACCTCACCCTCGGCGAAGTCGATGCGCACCCCAGGCAGCACCCGCCGCTCCAAGACCGCAGAGATCACCGACAACGCGATGATCAACGCACCCAGCACCTGGACCGATGCGATCCCTCCGCCAACCCACGCTGCCACCACCAATCCGATGCCGATCGTCAACCCAATCCCAGCCCAGATGAAGGCGGAGAACAGCTGGATCCCGGTTGGTCCGAGGCGCACAGTCATGGGCCCAGCATAGGAATAGCGAAGCCGAACAGATGAACCAGGGCAGGATCTGGGCGGCGTAAGTGGCATAGGGAGCAAACACCGCCCGCAAAGCGATACTCATGAACAGGGTGATCTCCTCGAAGCCACGAACCACGAAAAATATCACCGCAATCTAGGGGGCTCGAATGCATTGCCCGCTCTAGAACTGACTGCTAAATTGACCACCGGAAGAAAGTCAGCTCACAACTCATGTTTGATACAACGTAACATCTCCCGAACCAATGCCCCTGGTCGAGTACCACCGTCAATAACTATCAAGGCACGCCGATGACCCAGCACCACACTCCCTCAAGCGCCATCGATTCCCGCAAAGCGAGAACCGACGCCCTTTTGGCGAGGATCGTTGATGAGCAACTCCGCAACCACGGATACGCCGGAGTGACGATAGAGCGCGTGTCGGATGCCTCCGGCGTGGCGAAGACGACAATCTATCGGCGGTGGCGTTCCAAGACTGAGATGCTCTTCGACCTGATGATTCACCGAATAACCCAGGAAGATCCCCTCGTGCCCGCCGGGAATCTCAAGGACGATGTCTTGAACCTCGCAAGGCGCGCGGTCACCTTGGTGGCCTCCTACCCCGGACGAGACATCCTCCCGGGACTACTTGCCGACGCAGCGACCGATCCGGATCTTGCGGAGCGGATCCGCACGACGTGGGTAACTCCCGCACGAGAAGTCCTCAAGCAGATCATCGGAACCACAGATCTGGGAATCGACTTCAGCGAATTGCACGCCACCTTGCTCGGAGTGCCGTACACGCGGGTGCACCTGTTGGGGGAAACTGATCTTGATGTGATCAGCCATGACCTCGCAGATCACCTCCTCGTACTCGCACGAAGCCGCGACCGCTCCCCACACAGTAGCGAAAAATAATGTACCGGGCATCACCAGAATTACCCGGCGTTCAGAGGAGATTGCTATACCACTTGCGCATCGATCCACCCGTTTGATGCCCATATCTATCTCCAGAAAAACCCTATATCGCGACTAGGAAGAATTCGAGTTATGACCCAACAGAGGAAACCACAACTCACAGGTTCCCCGGCACGTCACGATCAGTAGGAAAGCAATGAGATCGGTGAGACAGCGGTGCTCTGCCGACCACCGGTTTCGCCACCGCAGCCCTCACGTGGGCCGATTTGGGCCGCGACGATCTCAGCCTCAGGGAGCGGGATCAGGCTGAACCACATGCCCCGCCCGCGATCATCGAGGAATTCGTGAGGACGAGGATGGTTGGTGTCAGGGGTTGACTGCCAAGACGATCTTGCCCACGCCGTGACGTCCGGCGAGATCGTCATAGGCGGCTCGCACCTCGGTCATTGGGTAGACCGCACGGATCGGAAAGACGAGTTCTTGCCGGGCGATCAACTCGGCCAGTTTGGCGACCACTGCGGCTGGATCCTTGATGGCTGCCATACCCACCATCAGAGTTCCGTGACGCTGAGCAGCCTCGTAATCGATGATGGTGTTGATTCGGTGCTGCGGCACGCCCAACGAGACGGCGGCATCCACGTACCCATTGCCGAAACAGTCGAGGAACGCATCCACTCCATCAGGGGCGACAGCCCTGATCCGCTCAACGAGATCGTCGCCATAGGCCAACGGCTCCACACCAAGCCCACTCAAGACCTCGGCACTTGATGGGCTGGCGATGCCGATGACCCGGGCACCAGCCCGCCGTGCCAGCTGTGAGGCGAGGATCCCTACGCCTCCCGCGGCTGCGGATATAACCACAGTATCCTTCTCGGATACGCCGACCGCATTCACGATCGCGCAGGCTGTCGTGCCAGAGACGTACAGACAACCAGCTACCTTCGGATCCAGCCCCTCCGGCAAAGCCACCAGGCGTGACTCATCAATGGTGACGAACTCCGCCTGGGAGCTGCGCTCGTCGCTCATCCCGATGACCAGCTGCCCGACGGACCACTGGGTTACGCTCTGCCCCAGCTCGGTGACTACGCCGGTGAAGTCACTGCCTTGGCCCTCATCCGGGAATCGCGCAGGAAACATCTTGCGCGCCATTGGATGCCCCTCCCGGATGATTATCTCCCCTGGATTGATCCCCGCATAGGCAACCGCCACCCGTACTTGGCTGGGACCACACGATGGGATCGGGACATTCCTGACCTCCAAGACGCAGGTGGAACCATAATCATCGAATCGAACGGCTTGCATGGTGCCAGCATTGTCAGCATTCATCTTGGTTCCTCTCCATTGTTGGTGCACTTGTCAAACTGATGGACGACGCTGGGTTGTTGTCGTCCGGAGGCTCATGCGGACCCTCTTGCAGCGGCGAATTGGTTCTGTCATACACCGAGCTGTCTCGGCAGCCGCCGTCAGTTCGTTGACATCGCATGGTGTGCATGACCGTACCCAGTCCCCACAACGCGAAGAGCAGATCCCAGATGGCCAGGTGACCCCACAGCACGACGAGCGCTGCGGGATCAGGATCCGGTTGATTCAACTCCATCCACAGACCAACACCGCTGCCCGTCATGGACACCGCGCCGTACAGCAGCAGGCCCCCACCGAGCACCAGATCGGCTAACCGGATCAGAGCCCGAAGCCGCGGGGATCGCGGCACTCCCCACGTCTCAGCCACAAGCAGCACAACGACCGTCAGTTTCGCACCGGCTATCGCCCCAAGCAGCCCCATTCGTCCCCCCACCCCGAAACTTGCCACCTTGTCGGCGATGCTTCCAACCGTGCCGAGGAGAGCATCACTGCCCAGAGCCCAAGCGGCCGAGAAGCCCGTGTGGATCCCACCACACACCACAGCCAACCACAGCCAGGATGAACAACGAGTCCGGCCTAGAGATAGTCTTCTCCCTGTCGTGCTGAGGGATTCGGCGAGGTTGCGGCAGCACATGAGGTCACCTCCCGGGGTCTGCCCACCAGAGAGCGTATCGGCTCCACCTATAATACTACGCTACGTTTCGTACGTATATTAATCGGCGACCTTGGCCGTCACCAGGATGCAGGCCAGCCCCATATGAAACCATCCGCCATGGCTCGACTATCTAGAAGATCACCTCAGCAGTCGCCTGATGATGCGTGTCTTGTAGCCATCACCCTGGGGTGGGTAGACCAATGGCATTTCTTGTCCGGGCAGGTGAGACAACACCGACTTCGCATGCGTGAATGTGTCGAAGCTGTGGCGCCCGTGGTACGCCCCCATGCCGGAGTTTCCCACGCCACCGAACGGCAGACCGGGGTGCGAGAACTGCATGATGGTGTCGTTAATGCATCCTCCACCAAAAGAGATCTGGCGAAGAACCTGACGAATCAGCGAACGATCGGCGGCGAAGATGTACAGCGCCAACGGTTTCTCGCCCGCATTGACGGCGTCGACCACGTCACGCTGGAATTCGGATCGACGGTAGCGGAGGACTGGCAGGATCGGACCGAAGATTTCGCCTTCCATCACCTGATCCCCCCACTCCACGTGGTCAAGGATGGTCGGAGCGATATACAGCTCATCCCTGTTGGACGCACCCCCGTGCACGATCCTGTTCCTTGCAGACGTCAGCAGATCATCAAGCCGATCCCAGTGAACCGAGGTCGCGATGCGGCCGTAATCGGGGCAGCTTGAGGGATCTTCGCCATAAAACTGCGTTGTCGCTCGACACAGTTGCTCAACGAACTCGTCATGAACCGTGTCCTCGACCAGGACGTAGTCCGGTGCCCCGCAGTTCTGGCCGGCGTTCAAGAATTTCCCCCAGACGATCTTGCGGGCAGCGGCGGGCAGATTTGCGGTGCGATCAACGATGGCTGGGGCCTTGCCACCGAGCTCGAGCGTCAAAGAAGTCAGGTTACGCCCTGCGGCCTCGGCAATCACCTTCCCGACCCGGGCACTGCCGGTGAAAAAGATGTAGTCGAATTGGTTCTCCAGCAGGTCAGCTGTCACCTCCTTCCCACCCTCCACAGCGACGACATACTCCGAAGGAAAAGTCTCGCTCAGCAACTGGGAGAGGACAGATGCGGTGTGCGGCGCTTGCTCAGAAGGCTTGACGACGCACGTATTTCCCCCCGCGATCGCCCCAATGAGCGGCTCGATAACCAGCTGGAAGGGATAGTTGAACGGGCCAATCACCAAAGTGACACCGTAGGGTTCCCGATAGATCCTGTTCACAGAAGGAAAAACGAAAAGTGACTGCCCAACGCGCCTGGGCCTGCTCCATCGAGCAACACTACGAGCAGCCTTGCGAATACTTCGCAAGGAAAACCCGATCTCCGTCGAGTAGGCCTCAAAGGTCCCCTTTCCGAGATCCTTCCTGAGGGCAACAGCAATGTCATCAGAGCGTCTGTCCACGACGGAGTACAACTGCTCCAGCTGCTGCCTGCGGAAGTCAACGTTCAAGGTGTCTCCGCGAGAGAAGTAGGATCTTTGATTCGAAACAAGTTGCGACGTGTCCATCACGACTCCACTCACATGGCCCAATTCAGTATTCAGGAATCCTGGTTGAGGCAGATTCCCCGTCTTTTCCAGTACATGTGCATCCCGGGGCCGGGTCAACCACACTCACGCTGGAACTTCCGGTAGATCATCGCAACCGATGATTACCGAGACGCTCTAGCCATCGAAGGTATTCGACACGCACCCACAACCAATGCCAGGCTCACCTACTGGTTGTGCGCCGAGTGCTGGACGTCGATGACGTAGTGGCCTTGGTGACAGAGCCTGATCGCCACAGCCTTCGCATCGACGCGCATATGGGATGGGTGCGTGGGATCCCGCTCGGGACCCACGCACCCATCCCATACTCAGCGCTCCACCTCACCGTTGATGAACGCCTCGGTCGAATCCATGGCGTACTCGTCCGGACGCTGCTCGGGCGGGGACTTCATGAAGAACGATGACGGGGACAGCAGCGGGCCCCCAATACCGCGGTCCAGACCGATCTTGGCGGCTCGGATGGCATCGATCACCACGCCTGCGGAGTTCGGGGAATCCCAGACCTCCAGCTTGTACTCCAAGGAAACCGGCGCCCCGCCAAAGTTGCGGCCTTCCAAACGTACGAAAGCGAACTTGCGGTCGTCGAGCCACCCCACGTAGTCGGAAGGACCGACGTGGATGTCTCTGTCCTCGAACTGCTTCTCAACGTTCGAGGTGACCGCCTGGGTCTTGGAGATCTTCTTGGACACCAGGCGCTCGCGTTCCAGCATGTTCTTGAAGTCCATGTTGCCACCAACATTGAGCTGGTAGGTGTGATCAATGGTGATGCCGCGTTCCTCGAACAGGCGGGCCAGCACCCGGTGGGTGATGGTGGCGCCGATCTGCGACTTGATGTCGTCGCCAACGATCGGCAGTCCTGCGTCGGTGAATTTCTGCGCCCACTGCGGATCCGATGCGATGAACACCGGAAGGCAGTTGACGAATGCGCATCCGGCGTCGATGGCGCACTGGGCATAAAATTTGTCCGCTTCCTCAGAGCCGACCGGTAGGTAGGAGACGACGACATCCACTTCGGCCGCCTTGAGGGCTGCCACAACGTCCACCGGGGGCTCAGCGGATTCAGTAACCGTCTCACGGTAGTATTTACCGAAACCATCAAGGGTTTCGCCGCGTTGGACGATCACCCCGGCAGGGGCCACGTCGGCGATCTTGATGGTGTTGTTCTCCGATGCACCGATCGCCTCCGACAGGTCGAGCCCCACCTTCGCGGCATCAATGTCGAAGGCCGCCACGAATTCGATGTCCGAGACGTGGTAGTCCCCGAACTGGACGTGCATCAAGCCGCCCACCCTGTCCGAGGGGTCAGCATCCGCGTAATGGGTCACACCTTGGACCAACGACGATGCACAGTTGCCGACGCCGACGATGGCGACGCGAATCTTGCTCATCTGTTCTCCTAGTCGATTGTCGGTGGCCCCACCTGGGTCGGCCACCCACCCAGACTCTAATAGCCAGTTGCGGCGGGGGCACGCCATTCAGGACTCAACCTCCCCCATTTGTCCCGGCCCCGCAGCGGCGCCGCATCTGCGGCACAACCGGCGGCTGACCCGCCAGCATCACATTTCGATAGCCCGCGGCCGGGGCATACGGCGATGACGGCTGTACCCAACCTCACCGTCGGGGCCCGCCAGGAAAACGCGCCGGGCCTCCTGCTCCTCGCTCATCCGGGTCACGATTCCAGCCAGCTGTTCTAATCTGCGCTGCGCCGCGTCAAGCTCATTCTGCAGGGCAAGGATGCGGCGGATGCCAACCAGGTTGATGCCCTCGTTCTGGGACAGGTGCTGCACCAGCCTGAGGCGCTGCACATCGCGCGGAGAGTAGCGACGTCCACCGCCCTTGGTGCGACGAGGCACCACCAGACCCTGCCTGTCGTAGGTACGCAGAGTCTGGGGGTGCATCTCGGCAAGCGTTGCCGCCACCGAGATGGTGAACACCGCGGCGTCCGGATCCATCAACTGTGGCAGCTGCTCGCTCATCGCTTGCGTCCCAGCATCTCGGCTCGGGGATTGGGTTCGGCGATAGTGTCGGCATAGGCACGTAGAGCCTCGGCTGCGGCCGGGCTCATCGTCGACGGCACTTGGACCTCGACACTCACCAGCAGGTCACCGGTCTTCGATCCCTTGGTCACCCCCCGGCCCCGCACCCGGAAGGTGCGCCCATTGGGGGTACCCGCCGGTATCCGTAGCTTCACGCTGCCGCCACCCATGGTCGGGACATCAATCTCCGCCCCCAGGGCCGCTTCGGCAAAGCTCACCGGCACTTGGACGGTGAGATCGTCGCCACTGCGACCAAATACCTTGTCGGGACGCACTCGCACCAGCACATAGAGGTCACCGTCAGGCCCACCATTGCTACCGGGAGAACCCTTTCCCTTGATCCGGATTCGTTGCCCATCGGCAACTCCGGCAGGAATCCGCACCTGGATGGTACGGCTGCTCGCGGCCCGGCCCGATCCGTGGCAGGTGGTGCAGGGGTCGTCGATCACCAGCCCGCGCCCACCACACTCATGGCAGGGCTGGGAGACCTGGAAGACTCCCCCGGCGGTAGTCTGTTCGGTTCCCGATCCCTGGCAAGCCGGGCACACCCGCGGCGCGGTTCCGGTCTTGGCACCGGTTCCATGGCAGGTCGGGCAGGCCTCTTCACTGATGGTGTGCACCCCGACGGTGGTGCCGTCCATCGCCTGCTGAAAGCTGATCGACACCTCACCCTCGATATCTGCACCCGCGCGTTGGCCACGTCCGGAACGCCGCCCAGATCCGCCACCACCGAAGAAATTGCCCAGCAGATCGGACAAATCGCCCCCGCCCATGCCACTGAACACATCCGAGGCCCCAGAACCACCGCCACGCGGGAAGCGGAACCCGCCGCTGAACAGCGAGCGCTGCTCATCGTATTCGCGGCGCTTCTGCGGATCGGACAGCACATCGTTGGCCTCGGAGGCCTCCTTGAAGCGTTGCTCCGCCTTCTTGTCCCCGGGGTGCTGGTCGGGGTGGTTCTCACGTGCGACCTTACGGAACGCTTTCTTGATCTGCTCTGGCTTCGCGTCCTTGGAGACGCCCAGAATCTTGTAGTAGTCCTTCTCAAGCCAGTCCTTGGCACTCATCGTGCGAACCTCCTTTCCCTTTCCCCTGGCACCAGGAGATCACTCGGCCGCTTCGTCATCGACCGGTTCGGTGGCCGGTACTGCGACGACGACCCGTGCCGGGCGCAACACCTGGTCACCGATCCGGTAGCCCACCTGCATGACCTCGTGAATAGACATCTCCTCGGCCTGGGGGGAGGGTACTTGCATCAAGGCCTCGTGCAGCCGGGGATCGAAGTTGTCGCCCACCTCACCGAAGGATTCGAAGCCGAAACGGGCCAGCACCCTGGTTAACTCGTCGGCAGTCAACTTGAAACCACCGGTCAGCTCATCATGCTTGCGTGCCTCGACGATGGAGTCGAAGACCGGCATGAGTTCGCGCATCACCATGTCGATGCCGCTCTGCCGGGCCAGCGATCGATCGCGATCAACCCGTTTCTTGTAGTTGGCGTACTCGGCCTGCAGCCGCTGGAGGTCCTCGGTGCGCTCGGTGACCAGCTTCTCCATCTCGGTGAGCGGATCAAGCAGTTCCTCCTCCGGCGCAGCCCCGGCCTCATCGGCCGGGGCTTGCGGAGCCGCAGTAGCGGCATCCTCTGCGGCGGAGCCCGGGGTCTCGAGGAAGTCCTCGTTGCCCTCAGGTTCAGTCATCGTGGATCAGCCCTTCACTTGTCCTCGTCGACGATTTCACCGTCGACGATGTCGTCATCGGCCGAATGGGAGTCGGCCGGGGCCTGGGAGGCAGCGGCCTGCTCAGCCTGGGCGGCCTGGGTGACGGCCTGACCCATCGCCATCGCTTTGGTGTTCAGGTCGTCCATGGCGGCCTTCACTGCGTCATCGTTGTCGGTTCCCTTCAGGGCCTCCTTCAACGCTTCGAGGGATTCGGTTACCTGCGTCTTGACGTCGTCGGGAATCTTGTCAGCGTTCTCGGTGACCAGCTTCTCGGTGCGGAAGGCCAGGTTGTCGGCCTCGTTGCGCATCTCGACGGATTCGCGACGCTTACGGTCAGCCTCCTCATTCGCCTCAGCCTCAGCCATCATGCGGTCGATCTCGTCCTTACCCAGGGCAGAACCGCCGGTGACGGTCATGGACTGTTCCTTGCCGGTGGCCATGTCCTTGGCGTAGACGTGCACAATGCCGTTGGCGTCGATGTCGAAGGTGACCTCGATCTGCGGCACCCCGCGTGGAGCAGGCATCAGGCCGGTCAGCTCGAAATTACCCAGCGACTTGTTGTCACGGGCGAACTGGCGCTCACCTTGATAGACCTGAATCATCACCGAGGGCTGGGAGTCCTCGGCTGTGGTGAAGATCTCCGAACGCTTGGTCGGGATGGTGGTATTGCGCTCAATGATGCGCGTCATCACACCACCCTTGGTCTCAATGCCGAGGCTCAACGGGGTGACGTCGAGCAACAGCACGTCCTTGACCTCGCCCTTCAGCACACCGGCCTGCAGGGATGCGCCCAGGGCGACGACCTCGTCAGGATTCACCGACTTATTCGGCTCCTTGCCACCGGCCAGTTCCTTGACCAGATCCTGCACCGCAGGCATGCGGGTCGAGCCACCAACCAGGATGATCTGGTTGATGTCGCCGACCGAGACCTTGGCATCGGACAGCACCGCGTTGAACGGCTGCTTGCAGCGATCCAGTAGATCCTGGGTGATGCGCTGGAATTCACCGCGGGTGAGCTTCTCCTCCATGTGCATCGGCCCCTCGGCCCCTGCGGTGATGTAGGGCAGGTTGATCTCGGTCTCCATCCGCGAGGAGAGCTCAATCTTGGCCCGCTCAGCGGCTTCCTTGAGGCGCTGACCAGCCATCTTGTCCTTGGACAGGTCAACACCGGTCTTGTTCTTGAACTGCTCGACTAGCCAGTCGATGATGCGCTGATCCCAGTCATCACCACCCAATCGAGCATCACCCTTGGTGGCCTTGACCTCGAAGACTCCCTCGGAGATATCCAGCAAGGAGACGTCGAAGGTGCCGCCACCGAGGTCAAAGACGAGCACGGTCTGCTCCTGGTCGGCCTTGTCGAGGCCGTATGCCAAGGCGGCTGCCGTCGGCTCATTGATGATCCGGTCAACAGTCAAGCCAGCGACCTCACCGGCCTCCTTGGTGGCCTGACGCTCGGCGTCGCCGAAATAGGCTGGGACGGTGATGACGGCGTTGGTGACGGGTTCACCAAGGTAGGCCTCGGCGTCACGCTTCAGCTTCTGCAGCACCGATGCGCTGATCTGCTGGGGACGGTAGGTCTTGCCGTCAATCTCGGTGGTCCAGCTGGTGCCCATGTGGCGCTTGACCGAGCGGATGGTGCGGTCCGGGTTGGTGACGGCCTGACGCTTGGCCACCTCACCGACGAGAATCTCCCCGTTCTTGGTGAACGCGACCACCGACGGGGTGGTGCGAGCTCCTTCAGCGTTGGGGATGACGGTGGGTTCGCCACCTTCGAGAACCGCGATCACCGAGTTGGTGGTGCCGAGGTCGATGCCCACTGCACGAGCCATGTTTGTTTCCTCCTGTCGCACGAGGCGATTGCTTCTTGAGTCCTAGAGACTCAGGTTCAAGACCTGACGCAGTTGAGTCTAGCGCACTCAATCCCGAACTTGAGTCCACCTGACTCAACGCCGAGCATCTCCGGGTTATTCCGGGGTAGCCCGGCGGGGTTCCGCCGAGCACTGCCCGCTTCCTTGGCCCAAGCCCACCTACGCTTCCTCCCATGAGGAAAGTGGTGGTCGTACCCCTCGTTACGTCTTTTCTCATCGTTGCCTGCTCGGGTACCTCGCCAAAGATGGCGAACGAGGCACCGATGCTGCTGCGCTCTGCCCTGGAGGGTCGCGACGCGCGAGTGAGCCGAGTGGAAACCACTGCGTCATCAATGACTCTGCTCATCACCGACAACTCAGGACGCCCGCCAATCACCCGGCTGCGCTACGCCCCCTCAACGAAGCCGGAGTCCCCGACGACAGATCAGATCGATATCAATCTGATCACCCGCCCCATCGAAGATTTCGACTCCGAGTCATACCTCTCACTGCTCTCCGAGACCTCGGACAACTGCAGGGGCCAGGAATGGGCAATAACCGCCGAAGCCGTTTCATCAACCGCGACGAAGACCATCCGAACCTGCGGCGACAGCCGCGATGTGTTCCTAGAAAAATCCCCGCTGACCCGAATCACAGCCCCATGGGAGCCAGGAGCCTTCCGCATCGTGTGGGAACAGATGATCACCACCTCATCAAGCACCGGGATCCTGAGCCTCACCTACCGAGCCGACTCGGTGACCGCAACCCCGGCCTCAAATAACAAGGATGAGCATTGCGTGCCCTTCATCACCCGCACCTTGCGCGATCCCGACGTGACTTCCCAGTGCCTGCCCCAGACATCAAGAACCGCACGAGCGCTGGACCTGAACACCTTTGACGCCGACAAAGCCTGGTCATGGACCCAGGTGCTGGCTTCTCAAGAGGGATTCTCCCTCGGCGAAGAAACCTCAGTGACCTTCTCTGCCGATGGGGAGAATACCGTCCTCGTAGTGATGCAAGATGCCCACAGAAGCGCTTCCACCATCACGACCATCGAACCATAACAACATCAACGCTTTGAGCCGAAACTGAATCAACAACTAAACCTTCCCACATCTGATCTAAAACACAACCATGAAGAAAAGGCAATGACTCTTTACGAGGACCCCCACGAGGTGGTCAAAATCGACGTGGAAGCGAACTGCGTCACGTCAGTTACGGTTTACCCGCACTGGGTCACGCACTATGATGCCCTCGCTCTCACCAAGCAACTGAACTCACTACTGCACGAAGCAGCGAACGCACCGACCCCCGAGCAGATACCATCTGAAGAGGAACCCCCGCAAGCCAAGAGCCCATGACCTTGGAACGTTTTACCCAGTTCTGGGCCGAGTTCAACGCCTACCAAGAGTTGCTGGACAAACGATTCAAGAAAGCACTTGCGGGTGAGTTACCTCCCCACCCCGAAGCCGATGTGGAGGAGAGCGACTCCCAACGACACGTGGGCGCCGCTTGGGTGTACAGAAAATTCGAGTCAATGGGCTTCGACCCCGAGTGGGCGCAGAACACCACCGCACAACGCTTCTCGGAGACGCTGACTGACGTACTTTCAAGGCATCCGTTGATCCCCAAACCAGTAAAAGATCCCGAATGGGACAAGATTCAGGCTCACAAGGCCAACATGCAGGCAATTCAAGCAGGGAAATGATGAGCGATGACCGTCGAGCAAACAGTCAATAAGATCAACACCGCATGTACTGATATGAAAAAGGCGTTCAAGGATCTGGCCGATCGTGCTGAGCCCTCTCTCCAACAGATGACTTCGGCCATTGGGGCCCTGACCCAGTATAAGGTAGAGGGCGTCATCAACAACGGACCAGGCATACCAGGAACACCCTTCACGGAGTACCGTGACTCAAAACCTCGCTGGTGGGAACGCTTGGTTACACCGATCACCTCGGTGACCGAGGTCCCTCACCCCAAGCGCGAGGAAGCCCAGAAAAAAGCCGACGCAATGTTTGGTACAACAAAAACGAATGATGAAAATTTCAAGCTGGATACCAATTCCATCGCCGAAACGCCAGAGAAAGTCGGTAAACTTATCACGGATTGGCTGAAAATATCCAATGAATTCAGTAAGAAGATCGCCCAAGCCATCCCTTCAAATGTTGTGTACATCCCCACAACAGGAAACATGGATGGATGGCTGAGTCCGGGAGCATCCGGCGCTTACGCCGCCTCAGTAAGCTCGCAGGACAACGCGGCAGGAACAACATCCTCGGTGATGTCAGACCTGATGGACAATTGTGCAAAATTTTTGGAATCACTGACAACATCACTGGCAGATTTCGCCAAGCTAACCAACAGCCAGGATGAATTTTATAGTAACCTCATCACCAAGTGTATCCCGAAACAGATTAGTTTCAGCCAGATCATGGATCTTATTGATGCGGGAGTCTCGATGATCAACAAGACTCGTTCCGACGAAACCGAAAAAAGTACAAACATGGCGACCATGCTGAACAACACGATTACCCAGTTGTTGGCAATCGAGAAACTTGATCGTCAGATCACAGAAATGGGAGAAAGTCAGGGCGACAATGGTTGGCCCAAACCGGCAAAAATGAGCGTGAGCGAGAGCCCGGAAACCCCGGCCGCAAGTGAATTACGATTTAACACACAATATTTCCATGATCATTCAAAATTCTGGCGGCAGGTGTCGGCCGACCTGTCAACGTTGAAGACCAGTTCAGATCCAGTAGTAGAGATTCCGACCATGTTCGCCCGACTTCCCCAGTTCTCGGCCGACCAGTCAACGGCACTCAATTCACTGTGCGATAGAATCTCGGCAGATGCTTTGGGTAAGGGGGCCACGGCAACCTCAGACCTAGCCGACCTGCTCGATTCGGCAATCACCGATTATCTGAAAGCGGAGGCCGAGAACACCGATACCGCGCGGCAGGTCTATAAGGAAATCTACGGAACCGAGATGCCCTGACCCGTGTCTGTGGTGTGGTGCCTGAAGAAATCCGGGCACCACACCACGGTACGCCGACAGACGCAGCGGCTGCACCGCTAGGTTTGCTGCATGGCTCACACCGCCGTCGCACCTCAGCGCGGAACGTTCTTCCCGCGGATTCGTCCAGAAGACCTGCTTGCCGTCGACCACCCGGTCCGGCTATGGCCGCCCCACGACCAGATCCGGCTCAACCCCGTGGTGCGTGGGATCGTCTTCGCCGTCCTCTTCCTTGCCCTGACCATCGCCATCGCACCCGTCGTCGGGATGGTTGTCGGCGGGCTATTCTCCAGTCACCCACGCTTCTACGACATCGCCACAGCCTTCGCCCAACTCCCGATGATCCTTGCCGCGCTGGGCGCCTACGCTGCCCTGGCTGTGATCTGGGAGCAACGCCGACTGGTCGAATTGACCCCCCGACGCATGGCACAAGGGCTCGGTGTCGGTCTGATCCTGGGAGCTGCGACAATCTCCGCAGCCGTGGCGGTGCTCGCCGTGTCACACGGTTACCACGTCACAGGCATCAACCACGATTACTGGATGTGGGGCGATCTCATGACGCTGGGATTCACGGCAGCAATCGTCGAGGAGATCACCTTCCGCGGAGTGCTCTTCCGTCTTCTCGAGGAATGGGTCGGGACGTGGGGCGCGATCATCGGCAGCGCAATCAGCTTTGGGCTGATCCATACAGGCAATCCACTCGGCACCTGGACGGGAGCGATCGGCATCGCCATGGAAGCCGGACTGCTGCTAGGCGCACTGTATGCCCTCACCCGGAGCCTGTGGACGGTGATGGGTCTCCACTTCGCCTGGAATATGATGCTCGGCCCGGTATTCGGGTTGGTAGTCTCCGGCACCTCCTCCCGGGGACATGGCTGGTTGGAAGCGACCCTGACTGGACCCACCTGGATGACCGGAGGCGTTTTCGGCATCGAGGCGAGTTGGATCACCATTACCCTCGCAACACTGCTCGGCATCGCCACCATGGTGGTATTGGCCCGCAGCCATCAGGTGGTTCAACCGTCATGGATCCGGCACAGGACATTGCGGCAACGAACCACCGATCAGCCGACTGATGACGAACCGCACATCTGCGAAGAATGAAGCCGGGATCCCCAGCGACTTCTCCCCTAGCGCGTGGGAGCACCCGATTTAGAACACGAAATCAACGGTGTGATCGACCACTTCCTTGGCGGCGTCGTGTGAACTCCCTGCCACCATGACCACCGGAAGCCCGTCTTCGGTTTCTCAGCACTCACGGTGAGGGGAAGAAAGCGATGGAGCGCATCATCTCACCTTCCGCTCAGGGCTTCTCCTGCCGCTCGTGGGCGAGCAGCCACCGCTTACGGTCGAGACCACCTGCATATCCGGTGAGAGACCCGTCGGAGCCAATGATGCGATGGCACGGCACGATAATCAGCAGCGGATTGCGACCAATGGCCGCACCGACGGCCCGGGCCGACCCGTCGATCCCGAGCACGCGGGCGATCTCGGCGTAGCTGGCGGTATGCCCGTAAGCTACCCGGGCAATGGCCTGCCATACTCTGTGCTGAAAATCGGTTCCCCTCGGGGAGAGCCGCAGATCGAAGCTGGTCCTGGTTCCAGCGAAATACTCTGCCAACTGGTCGACGGCATCCCGGGCAACTGAGTCATCGCGCTCCCCAAGCAGCTGTGGGCTAACGGGACACACCTGTGCCGCGGTGTGCAGGGCGATCACCTCGTTCCCGTCTACGACAAGCGTCAATGGCCCGATCGGCGAATCGATGATGCGATAGGACATGGGAACTCCTGACGTGGGCCGACGTGATCAGTACGCTAACCGATTCGAGTTCACATCTCAGGGCTGAGCGAGTAGAACCATTCTGCCCTCGACGGAATAGCTGGCGGGCAGGGCACGTTGTACCGCTGCCGACGACCGATCGGCCAGCGTCATTCGATCCAAGGAGAAACAGCCGTGTCCCTGATCAACACCGAGATCCTTCCCTTCCAGGCCACCGCCTACCGCAATGGAGAGTTCGTCGAGCTGAGCGAGAAGGACGTCCTCGGCAAGTGGGCGATCTTCTTCTTCTACCCCGGTGACTTCACCTTCGTCTGCCCCACCGAGCTCGGTGACCTGGCTGACCACTACGCAGAACTCCAAGCCCTCGGCGTCGAGGTCTTCTCGGTGTCAACGGACTCTCACTTCGTGCACAAGGCCTGGCACGACGATTCCGCCGAGGTCGGCAAGGTCCAATACTTCATGGTCGGCGATTCCAACGGCCAGCTGACCAACAACTTCGACAACATGCGTCCCGGCCTAGGCCAGGCCGACCGGGCCACCTTCCTGGTCGACCCGCAGGGCGTCATCCAGTATGTCGAACTGACCGCCGAGGGCATCGGACGCTCCGCAGACGAACTGCTGCGCAAGGTGAAGGCCGCCCAGTACATCGCCGCTCATCCCGGCGAGGTCTGCCCCGCCAAGTGGGAAGAGGGCGCCGAGACCCTGACCCCGGGCATCGACCTGATTGGCAAGATCTGATCTGAACCATGCATACCGGTCCCGGCGAGCACTTTCGCCGGGACCTTATTCGGCCCACATCCCAGGGGCGACAGGCCCCGTCAACAATTCCGGAGGTCACCATGCCCAAGCGTCTGCTCGACGACAATCTGAAAAACCAGCTAGTAGCATTGATGCCGCGCATCATCCATGACGTGGAAATCGTCTCCTCACTCGACGAACGTGATGCCTCGGCCGATCTCGAATTGCTGCTCGACGACATCGCCATTCTCTCCCCCAAGATCACCCATCGTCGCGACGACGAGGCTCATCCCCGTCGCCCATCCTTCTCAATCAACCGGGTCGGCACCAGCATCGGTGTCAGCTTCGCCGGTATCCCGATGGGTCACGAGTTCTCCTCCCTGGTGCTGGCCCTGCTCCAGGTAGGCGGAAATCCGATCAAAGAATCCCCAGAGGTGATCAAGGCCGTCGAAGAATTGGACGGCGATTTCGAATTCATCACCTACATGTCGTTGACCTGCCAGAATTGCCCCACCGTTGTCCAGGCGCTGAATACCATGTCGGTGATCAACCCGCGTATCCGCCACACCGCGGTCGAGGGCTCGCTGTTCGGTGAGGAGATTGCCGAACACAACGTGCTGGCGGTTCCAACCATTTGGCTCAACGGCAAAGAATGGGGCCAGGGCCGCACCACTATCGAGGATTTCATCAAACGTCTCGACACCGGTGCGGTGGCCCGCGAAGCTGCCCGGCTCAACGAGAAGGATCCCTACGATGCCCTGGTCGTGGGTCAGGGTCCAGCCGGGGTATCGGCCGCCATCTACCTGGCCCGCAAGGGACTTCGCACCGGTCTGGCCGGTGAGCGGTTCGGCGGGCAGGTGCTGGACACCATGGCCATCGAGAACTTCATCTCCCAGCCCTACACCGAAGGTCCCCGCTACGCCGGGCAATTGGAAGAACACGTCCGCGCCTACGACATTGATGTGATCAACTCCCAGGTGGCCACCCGGCTGGTCCCGGCAACGGGAACCGGACAGCTGCACACCGTCGAGTTCGGCGACGATGCCCGGCTGCAGGCCAAGGAGATCGTCATCGCCACCGGCGCACGCTGGCGGTTGATGGGGGTTCCCGGTGAGCAGGAGTACCGCAACAAGGGAGTGACCTTCTGTCCCCACTGCGATGCCCCGCTGTTCAAGGGCAAGAAGGTGGCGGTCATCGGCGGTGGCAATTCGGGCATTGAGGCGGCAATCGACATCGCCGTGCATGCATCGGAGGTCATCGTGCTGGAGTTCGCCGATTCCTGCCGGGCCGACGACGTACTCATGGACAAACTCGCATCCCTGCCGAATACCTCGGTGATCACCTCTGCCCGCACCACCGAGGTGCTCGGTGACGGTACCCAGGTGACCGGGCTTACCTATGTGGACCGCACCGACGACACCACGAAATCCCTTGAGGTATCGGGCATCTTCGTCCAGATCGGATTGCTGCCCAACACCGAATGGGTGGCCGACGTCCTGACCATCAACGAGCTCGGCGAGATCGCCACCGATGCTCACGGCGCCACCTCGGTGGAAGGCATCTTCGCCGCGGGCGACTGCTCGTCGACACCTTACAAGCAGATCGTCATCGCCCAAGGATCGGGAGCAGCAGCCGCCCTCGGGGCATGGGATCACCTCATCCGCTCCCGCGCCCAATCCTGAGAACGATACTGTGGGCCGGGCGCCATCAAGATGGTGTCCGGCCACAGTGAGTAGCTCGTCGGTCTCCACACTCACACGGTGCCTGACCGGGGGCAATCATTCGGTCCCCGGTGCTCCCGGGAATAGGCCGGATCTCTTCTCGGGCAGGGATAATGTCCGATTCCCGGCCCGCTTGGTGGTCTTCATGAGGCTACCTGCGAGCACCCCCTAGAGTTGGGACGTGCTTCGTCCCGACGCCCTGACCGGCCTGCTCGCCCCGCATCGGGCGGCTGCCCTGGCCGGCTATGCCGCTGCCTACACTCCCTCACTGCTGCCGCGTCCCTGGTATTTCCAGGGGCTGGTCGCAGGGCTCGGTGCAATGGCCGCATTCCAATCCGGGTTGCTGGTACGTTCCACCATCAGCCTGGCCACCCGTAAATTCCCGCCGCGCACGATCTCACTGCGGGCAATGACCACCACGGGAAGGATCGCCGGAGCGCTGGCCGGGCTGGGCGCAACCATCGCAATCCCCGCACTGGCCACCCGCTGGCAGCGAGCAAACGCCGACCACGTCGAGAATCCAGCCCACTCCCCCCTGTGGGCGGTGGGGTCTGCAGCCACCGCGGCAGCGGTCTTCTCCCTACTTGCCGCTCAGTGGCGTTTCATGGTGTGGACCAGTTCCCACCTGCACATCCGCGTCGCATCCAAGATGACCAATGCGATCTTGGCCCGCATCATCTCCACACTCACCGTGCTGGCCACCACAGGACTGGTCTTCGACCGGGTCCTGATGCGTGGGCTGATGCTGGTGGTCACCTCCGCATCGGCGAGGGTCGACCTGCGCACCCCACCCAATGTCGTCCAGCCCACCACCGAGTTGCACTCTGGCTCTCCGGCCTCCAACGAATCGTGGGACCGGCTGGGCCTGCAAGGAAAGCGCTTCACCTGCGCCGGACCATCGCGGGAACGCATCGAAGAGGTATGCGGAGGCCAGGCCATGCAACCCATCCGCGCCTATGCCTCAATGAATCGTCGTACCATCCCGCAAGTGGTCGATGCGGTACTTGCCGAGATGGACCGCACCGATGCCTGGTCGAGGTCCCGGATCCTATTGGTCACCACCACCGGTCGCGGCAATGTCAACGAATGGTCGGCCTCCACCTTCGAATACCTCACCCGCGGAGACTGCGCAACGGTCGCTATGCAGTACTCCGGGCTGCCCTCGGCCGTCACAATGATCGCAGACAAGCAAGACCCCGTGCGTGCCTCTCGACTGCTGTATCAAGCCGTCACCGAACGAATCGCAGCCCTTCCCGCCGAGCGTCGTCCCCTGATTTACCTGGGCGGGGAGTCGCTCGGGGCCTTCGGCTCCACCGGAATTATTGACGGTATTGAGGATCTGCCAACCTCGGCCGCCGGGGCGGTGTGGACCGGGTGCCCGGATTTCTCTCCTCTCCAGGAAGCCCTGATCGAGGCCCGCGACCCAGGGTCGGACACTATTTTCCCCGTCGTCGACGGCGGGCGCCACGTCCGTTTCGCGATGACCCCGGAACAACTTGTCGTCCCCACCCATGGCGGGCACTTGGGGCCATGGGAGTTTCCCCGTTATGTTTTCCTACGCAACGAAACCGACCCGGTAACGTTTTGGAATCCGCGTCTGCTGTGGCGTCGCCCGCAGTGGCTCACCGACATGACGGGCACCAACACTCCGATGGGCCGGATGCGCTGGTGGCCGTTCATCACCTTCTGGCAAATCACATCCGATATGCCGGTGTGCCGCGACGTCCGGGCGGGTTTCGGCCACAAGTACCATGCCGAACAATGCATCCCTGCGTGGGTGGCGGTCCTCGGCTTGGATCCCGATGAGGACCGCTCGGCGATCACCGAGGCCCTGATGAGCGACGTTCCCCCGGTCTCACCCTGAGCGAAGGCAGCACTCGACCAACATCACTCGTCGCCGCTGAAGCGGGTTGTGGGGTAACTTGACATCAATTGCAGGTAAGAAAGAGGCCACCCATGTCCGCACGCACCACCGCCCACAACATCTTCCGGGAAACCATGCTGCTGCTCGTGCGGCTCGGTATCGCGGCGCTGATGTTCAGCCATGCCTGGTATCGCTGGCAGATAGAGGGCATTAATGGCCAAGTCGCGCGACTTCAGGAGTTCCACGTTCCGGCTGCCAGCCTGGTGGCTTCGGGAACCATCGCCTTCGAGGGAATCGGCGGGATACTACTCGCCATTGGATTGTTCACCCGCGTGCTCGGGTTGCTGCTGGCCACCGAGCACATCCTGATCACCGTGCTGTTCAAGTGGTCTGCAGGCCCGTATCTGGCCAATGACGGTTTCGAGTACAACGTAGCGATGGCCTTGCTAGGTGTTCTCCTCCTGGGTTGTGGAGCCGGGCTCACAGGAGCCGATCGGCTCCTATTCCGTCGCCGCGGTGGTGACTCTGGCATTGATCCCTACCAGTAGACGCCGGACACCACCCAGCTGTGAGCCCACACAGCAAACGCACAGCTTCTCCTGTCAGAATCGGTGCCATGGGCACCGAACAACCGATGACCCGCCCCGACGGGTCTCCACTACGCATCCTCGCCGTCGACGACGAGCCTTCGCTGACCGAGCTGCTGCGTATGGCACTGCGCTACGAGGGCTGGGAACCACATACTGCCTGCACCGGAACCGAAGCGGTCAAGCTGGCTCGTGAAGTGCGCCCGAATGCAATCATCCTGGACATGATGCTGCCTGATTTCGACGGCCTTGAGGTGATGCGCCGGGTGCGCACCGAGGAACCGAATATGCCAGTGATCTTCCTCACCGCCAAAGATGACGTCGCCGACCGCATCGCCGGGTTGACTGCTGGCGGCGACGACTACGTCACCAAACCCTTCTCCTTGGAAGAGCTCATCGCCCGATTGCGAGCCCTGCTGCGTCGTTCGGGGGCTGCGGTGCACAACGAAGATGCACTTTTGGTAGTCGGCGACTTGGTCATGGACGAGGATGCCCGCGAAGTCACCCGCGGCGGCGAACAGATCAATCTCACCGCCACCGAGTTCGAGCTACTGCGCTATCTGATGCGCAATCCGCGCCGGGTACTGTCCAAGGCGCAGATCCTGGACCGAGTGTGGAACTACGACTTCGGCGGGGAGGACAACGTGGTGGAACTGTACATTTCCTATCTGCGCAAGAAGATCGACGTCGGCCGCGAACCGATGATCCATACCATGCGCCGGGCCGGATATGTCATCAAACCGGCTGGCCAGTGAGATGACGCTGCGCACCACGCCAACCCTGCGCCGACAACTGGTCGTCCGCATCACCCTCATCGTAACGGTGGCTGCGGTGCTGATGGCTGGCCTGTCAACCTTCCTGGTCGCCCGGATCCTCACCGACGCCGTCGACCAGCAGATCACCTACGCGGTACGGGCCACCGATTCGCGGCCCCGCGGACCCAACACCAAAGAACCCGACGCCCTGCCGACCGAGGGCCCGGTGGAACTACGAACTGGCGGCTTACCCACCGGGTCGATCACCGTGGTCTCTAACCCCTCCGGATCCGCCTTCGGATCTATCGTATTGTCCACCGGGCCCTCGGTTGCCTCCGCCGAGCAGATCGCGACCCTGACTCATCTGCCTGATGACGGAATAGTGCGCACCATTACTGTCGAGGGTCTGGGCACCTACCGCGCCGCCGCCATCAGCCGTGGGGACACCTTGCTTGCCGTCGCCGTGCCGATGGCCGCCACCCAAGCAGTACTGAAGGACCTCATGTGGGCCGAAGCAGGCCTCATCATCCTGGCCGCAGCTCTCGCCGCACTGGTATCCACCCTTGTGGTACGCAATTCACTGAAGCGTCTCAACCAGCTAGCATGCACCGCGGTGACGGTATCAAATCTTCCACTGGAATCAGGTGAGGTCTCCATCGACGCTCGCGTGGACATGACAGGACTCTCCCCCGGCTCCGAGGTAGGCCGGGTGGGAACGGCTCTCAACTCAATGCTGGACCATGTGGAAGACTCGCTGCGGGCCCGGGAGGCATCCGAGCAGCGGGTGCGCCAGTTCGTCGCCGACGCATCCCACGAGCTGCGCAATCCGTTGGCCTCCATCCGCGGTTATGCGGAACTCACCCGCCGGGGCCGCGACAAACTGCCTACCGATATCATTTTCGCCCTGGGACGCATCGATTCCGAATCGCAGCGGATGAGTAAATTGGTCGAGGAGTTGCTTCTGCTGGCCCGCCTGGACAACGGGGTGGGCCTGGAACGTCACCCGATTGACCTTGCCGAATCGGTATTGACAGCGATCTCTGATACCCGGGCAGCTTCTGCGGACCATCATTGGCGGTTGGAGGTTCCCTCCACCCCGGTCATCGTGGAGGCCGATGCTGCCCGTTTGCAGCAGGTATTGGTCAACGTCATGGGCAATGCCCGCAAGCACACCCCGGCGGGCACCACGGTGATGGTTTCCCTGGCCGTCGAGGGCGACATAGCGGCGGTACGGGTGTCCGACGACGGCCCGGGCGTAGAACCGGAGCTCATCGACAAGCTTTTCGAGCGATTCACCAGAGGCGATATATCCCGGGGCCATGACGCCGAGGGATCAACGGGTCTGGGACTGGCGATCGCTGCTGCGGTGGTCAAGGAGCACGGAGGAACCATCACGGCAACAAATCTTTCCCCCCACGGGACACGATTCACCATCACCCTGCCACTCGCGAAGTGACGACTCCGAGCGATGAGTTCTGGGCTATGACAAGAGTTCGGCCGCTCATTGCGGACTGCTTGTGGGATGGTGCTGACCAGTGTTTGGCCAAGAATCGCACCCACGCCCAGATCACAGTACGCACACAGCACTCACACAGCTTCGAGCGTCATGCTCATTACAGAGCCGAGGCAGCCGACAGCGACGCCGCTTCTCCCCGTCGGCGCCTCGTCTCCCGGAACGACAAAAGGAACAGGAACTATGCAGACCATGAAAATCCTCGACACCGCCCGTCGCTACACATTCACCACGATGGGTACGGTAGCCACCGTCACCTCCACCGACGACCTGACCGACACCGCCCGTCGCAAGGTGACCGACATCTTCGTCCGCTGGCAGACAGGATCCGGTGGCCCGGAAGAAGTTCTCCCAGATCCCCTTGCCAAGGCGATGGCAATTTCCGAAGCCTGCGAGGTTCTCGACGACGAACAACCCGAGGGCTGGCGGCTGTTCGTCGGTTCTCTGGAGGTCACCGGCGGTGCGGCTTATCTGCGGCAGGAATTGGTTGTCGCCGCCTGAGAAACAGTCCGCCTGGCACAGCCCTTGTCCATCCGCAGATTCCTAGGCCAACAGCTGATCCGGAAAGCGTTATCAGCAGTTTTCCATATTCTCCACACTCACTGGCGGCATGAGTAAACTGCTTTCCATGAGCACTCTGAGCGAGGTTGCTGAACGAGCCGGGGTCTCCTTGGCGACGGCGTCCCGTGTCCTCAACGGAGCCGCGGGCCGGACCGTGCGCCCCGATCTGGCAGAGCGGGTGCAGACAGCCGCTGACGAACTCAAATATGTTCCCCATGCCGGGGCCCAGGCCATGGCACGTGGCGTGTCGAATATCGTTTGCCTGCTGGTCAATGACATTGCCGATCCCTATTCTGCAGCCGTCGCAGCCGGGATAGGACGAGTCGCCACCGAGAACCGGTTGTTGATGGCGGTCACTTCCACCGGCTCATCCGCTGCCAATCGCACGGCGGCCCTGCAGGTGCTCGCCGCGCAACAGGTGCGTGGGGTAATCATCGCCGGTGACGCCCATGGCGGTAATCCGGATCGGGCCGAGTTGAGTACCTGCCTGGAAACTCTGCGGGCCAACGGCACCACCGTGGTGAGCATCGGGGCCGGGGAAGTGGGGGTTGCGTCGGTGCAGCTGCCCGACCAAATTGGCACGAAACATCTTGCCGAGAAGCTGTTGGGCGCTGGGCACCGGTCCTTCGTCATTCTCGCGGGACCCGTCGACCGAGCCTCTGCGGTGCAGCGTACCAAGGCCTTCACCGAGACCGTCGAGGCGGGAGGCGGACGTATTGTCACGACGATGACCGGCGGTTTTGACCGGGCATCGGCCGAGAAGTCGGTGCATGATCTGCTAGGGGTGGGTCGGCTGCCTGATGTGATCTTTGCAACCAACGATCTCCAGGCGCTCGGCGCATTGCGTGCCCTACGCACGGCCAATCTCAATGTCCCCCACGATGTCGGGCTGGCCGCCTTCGGTGATTCGGGTGCCCTGAGCGACGCTGTCCCGGGGATCACCTCGGTGTCGGTGGACGCATCCCTGGCTGGGGAACTGGCCACGCGACTGGTCCTCGGGGATGAAAACGTTGCCCCGGAGCCGGTGGTTCCCCACGAGGTGCGGATGCGGGAGTCAACCCGGAACTGAGCCAGGACCACACAAACCGGCACGAGCCCGATAGCAAACCCAGCCACGCTGCTCGGCTCACGCCGAAACTCTATGACAGGCATGGACACCGCGGTTGTGAAAAGAAAAGGCGGAAGAATACTTCCGGGAATCACTTCCTGGTTGACCTCAATACTCCAGACCCAGGGCAGGAAACCGAGCCCAACCCAAGGCCCAGCAAGATGATGGGCCAGGCATAATCCGCGCACTGGGCCAGCTGGTTGCAGGCCTTGATGACCAGCATCCCTATAACGGCGATGATGAGCAATTCCACGCTCTACTTGCCCATCACCGACGATGCGGGAGACAAAAATACACGAGCTACGCCGTGATCCGGATCGGCCAAGTTGATCATCCGCATAGTCCGCCCGCGCTGCTGTTCACATAGACTGGCCCCATGCTGTTGTCGGATCGTGACATTCGTGCCCAGATCGATGCCGGACGCGTCATCCTCAATCCGTGGGACCAGACCATGGTGCAGCCCGCTTCGGTCGATGTGCGCCTCGACCGCTATTTCCGGGTCTTTGAGAACCACCGCTATGACGCCATCGACCCTTCCGTAGACCAGTCGGAATTGACCCGCGAGGTCTCCCCGCACGCCGACACGCCCTTCGTGTTACATCCCGGCGAATTCGTTCTGGGCGCAACCTATGAGTATGTCACTCTGCCTGATGACATCGCCGCCCGGCTGGAGGGCAAATCGTCGCTGGGGCGCCTAGGGCTGATCACTCATTCGACGGCCGGTTTCATCGATCCTGGTTTCTCTGGGCACATCACTTTGGAGTTGTCCAATATGGCGACCCTGCCGATCAAGCTCTACCCGGGCATGAAAATCGGCCAGCTGTGTTTCTTCCAGATGTCCTCCGCATCGGAGGTGCCCTACGGCTCGGCAAGCCTCGGCTCCCACTACCAGGGCCAGCGCGGTCCAACCCCCTCACGCTCGCACCTGCGGTTCACCAGGGTAAGCATCCCAGAAACCTGAATCGACCATGACCCAGACACCGGGATATCGGCGCTGCAACGACACCACCGAAGCCTTGGCTAGCCCCGGACGCTGCGGTCCAGAAGGTCACGCCGACAGCTCACTTCGGTTGCGAGGTGCGTTCCCGCATCAGCTGTAGTTGGCGTTCGCCGAAACTAACGATTTGTCCCTCGACCAACCGGATCACCTGGTCGGCGGGGCAGGGGTGCAAATCGCCTTGCTGATCGTAGACTGCGGTTCCGTTGGTGGAGCCGCGGTCTACCAGGAAGGGACCGCGGGCATCGACATCGATGGCAAGGTGAGTCTTGGAGACGGTGCGACTCGGTTCACCTGCGGCCACCGCGGCGACGGCCGATTCCCCCTCGCGGGGCACCGGGGCGCGCCCAAGGAGCACCTTGCCGTCGATCTTGATGGTGCGCCCGTCGTCCAGTCGCAGTATCCAGCCCTCGTCGGCTGGGCGTGTGTTCGGTTTCTGGACCAGCCGGGTGCCCTCATCCCCCTCATCAGCAACCTGGCGCGGCTTCATCCTGATTGGGGTCTCCGGTTGGGCAGCCACCGCCTCCGGCTGGGTGGGAACGGGCCACCCGGTCCCCGACGGGTTGGGTTGGCCTACCATCGGCGAGGGCTCACCAGGAACCGAGGTGCGCTGCCCGAATAGCGGAGCCTGCCCCCCGTGCGTCGGCTCCTGGTGGGTAGCGGGGAATCCAGGGACCTGAGAGATCGGGGCCGAGGTGACCGGCTGGGATGGCTGGGAGACGGGTGCAGGCGCATGCTGGAAGGGTTCTCCGGGTGTCGGCCGTGCTCCCGCCGGCATAGACCTCTGCGGCACCTGTTGGGTCCAGGGATCGGCAGGGGCCTGTTGGGAGATCGGCGTCTGGGAAACCGGAGCAGAGAAGCCGGGCTGCTGACCAGGGATCGCCCTGCTGGGTGGTGCATCGAAACCGCTGCCAGGCGCCGAGCCGATATCTTGGCTGGGCGTGGTGGGAGCGAACCCGGAGCGATCATCCCATGTGGGCTGGGATGGGTCGGGCACTCGGTCAATGGGCGGCGGAGGTGCCGTGGGCGCGGTCGGCATGGCGGGGGTACCGTCAAATCCCCCGGAGGTGAGGTGGGCAGGCAAACCCACCACCGAATTGGCGGGAGAGGAAATCTTGGCGGGTGTGGGCGTGATGGCCTCAGGCGCCACCCGGCGCTGCTTGCGGCGCACCGCGATTGACCGGGCAGCCATGTCCATCCAGCCTAGACGTCGTTCGTGTACCACCAGCGCGATGACCATGATGATCCCGGGGATGAAAAGGGTCCAGCACGCCTGGAGAACCAGGGTGCGCAAACACATCCGGCCCCAGCCGATGGGTTTGCCGCTGGAGATATGCACCAGTTGTAGGCCCATTACCCGGTAGCCGAGCCCGGCCTTGCGCGTCGCATACAACCACCACTGCACCATCACCCATCCCCACAACGCGGCGACCAGGATGACGTCGTAGATCAGCCAGCCATCCAGGGTCCACACCTGGTTGATCAGCACCATCAGGATCATGACGAGGCTGGGGACAATGCGATCGATGAGTGAGGCAAGCAAACGGCGCCCCAAGGGCGCGACGGCGATCGACCGTTCCGTGGTGGTGCTCACTGTTGTCTCCTGTGGGCGCTGGTGACCATGCAGACCATTGTGCCGTTTCTGTTCACCGGAAGCGACGGAAAGACCGGGTGGACAGCCGCGACAGCCATGCCTTGCGTCGTGTCACGGTGCCTCTCAGCGTTTGAACTGCGGAATCAACCCCTTGCCAGTAGCGGTTTGCTTGTTCCTCGGTGACCGGTTCAGGAGCAAAAGTCGAGGTATCGGCCTGACGGGCCAACCGCTCGGCATTAGCATCGGTGCCCAAGCCCGGGTAGGTCACCACCAGTCGGGCTGCCTGTTCTGAGCGAGTCGCGGCAGGCGACACACTCTCGCCGAGGTCACGGGCAGTGTCCAGCAATTCGGCCCATCCCCCTGACACCCGGTCACTCATCCGTAGGGCATACATGCGGGCCCTGCGACGCCTGGCCTTGACGACGAGGATCAATACGACGGGGCCGAAGATGATGATCAGCGGCAGGCCAACAGTGGCGAAATATCGCAGGATCGCACCGAAATTGATCCGGAACTTCTTGTCATTGTTGTCGGGCTGATCGGCGCGAGACTTGTCGTCGGGGGTGTTGAGATCGGGACGATCTGGAGCCGGCGGTGGATTATCGACATGCGGACGAGTCTGGGTGGAGGTGGTCGGGTTGTATTCCTTGAGAATCCGGTCTGGGGAGGGCGTCGGATCGAAGCGTACCCAACCGAGATCCTCCAGGTTCACCTCCGTGAAGGCGCGCACGTCCCTACCGGTGATGGCCCGCCCAGTCTCGCCGACCACATAGCCGTAGACGACCCGGGCAGGTATGCCGAGTTCCCGGCACATCAGCGCCATTGTCACCGAGTACTGTTCGTCGTCGCCGATCATGGCGTTCTCGTCTTCGAGCAGTTTGGTGATCCGCGACACCGAGTGACCAGGGAGCGAGACGGTTTCCTCCTCGTCAACGCCATGGGAGTACCAGCCCGTCGACGACAATCGGTCAGCGATCATCTTCGCAGAATCGCCGGCATTCGAGGCGCCGGTACTCCACACCGAGGCGAGCTCCCGCACCCGTTCGGGCAGCACGGGAAGCTGCGACATCTGGTAGTTGCCGATATTCGCGTTCTCGATCTCGTTGACCGAGGGATTCTCGGGGATGACGGCCTCCAGCTCGTAGCTGTCGCCCTGCCCGATCCCTGTCGCCACCACGGAGGTCTGCGAGGAGATCGAATGGTAGAAGGAGTCACTCATCGCGATCCGCCGGTTCCCATCGAAGGTCACGTCGGTGGTGGCCCCGACGTTGGGCAGCCAGACTCCTTGGTAGTGATCGATCTTCACCAGCACATTGTGGTGCTCGCCGGAGGTAGGGTCGGCGATCCGGGCGCCTACCCTGGTGAACAGGGCCTGCTGACTGGCATCGAAGTTGGCAACGTTGTAGGTCATCCCGTCGTAATCCTCAAGGGTGGCGATCCTGACGAAGGTGCCCGCCTCGACCCCTTCAACGGTGAACAACTCTGTATCGGCCTGTTGGCTGATGTTGGCCCGGAAGCCCTGCAGCGGGGAGGGCCATACCTTGGTGTTCAGCGGTTCCACCACCTCGTCGCGCAGTACCTTGCGATGCTGACCGGGGTTAACCAGCCCGGACAGTGCCCACGTGGCCGAAATCGCGATGGCCAGCACGATGATTCCGGACACCAGCTGTGGAACCCGTCGCGACGACACCGTGCGCACCAAGGTGGTGCGCGCCCGGTTGCGTTGCAGGGCAGTCCACACCACCACGATGACGAGCACCCCGACCGCGACGACCAAGGGCAGCACCGAGACATGGGTACCCACCGCGAAACCAATGAGCACGCCGAGCACCGAGGGCATCCAAGCGACGGTCGGGCGAACCGAGCGCCGCGCCAAGGTCCAGGAAACAATCCCGCCCACGAAGGTGACGAGCAGCGGGACGACCATCAGATTCCAGGTGGTACCCAACGGTGGTGCGATGGTCAGGACATCCCGCCACGCCGTGACCGGACCGACGGCCAAGCCACGCAGCGTGCGCAGGGTCGGTACGACGTAGCCCACGTTCGCATCGGGCATGGCCAGCAGCCCACCGAGAACGAACCATGCAATGAGCCCAACACCCACCGTTGGGGCCGGGCCCCAACGACGCATCATGGACACTGCCGCGAGCAACACCCCCAGCGCAGTACCGCCCAGAACGCACACCCAGATCCATCCCTGACCATAGGCGGGCAGAAAAGCAGCGACCTGGGCGAGGGCGAGCAGCCCAAGGGCAACAGCATCGAGTGCCCAAGGCAGGCGACGCAGCGAAGCGGCTGCGCTGGATGACTGGTGAGTCCGTTCAGCCTGGGTATCAGAAGCGAGGGTCTCTTGTTCCACGACTGCCGTACTCATGCCATCGCCCTTCGCAAACAGCGTCCCAGCACATCAAGGCCAGGCACCCGGACCAGTGACAGATTTGCCACGTTGCGCACGCTCATCGCGGTATCCGGGTCGGCGGCGACTCCCACCACTCTGGTGTCGAGGTCGAAGATCGCGCAGACCCGGCGCAGGCCCTCCATGGTGATACCGCCACCAGTGACCAGGAAGACCACCGAGGCCCGCGGATCGAGCTGGAGGACGGTGTTGGCGAGTTCTAGCAGATTGGTGCGAGGCGCCATCTCCACCCGGGACAACTCGTCCAAGGCCCGCGGTCCGCTCACTGCTGGAAGGGCCTTGCGGTTGTCGAACATGGTGAACGGGTTCTGTTCCCGCAAGGCGGCCAGGGCCACCGAACCTGCGACCGATACAGCAAGTTCGAAATCTTCCTCACCGATATAAGAGGTTGTCGCCAGGTCGATCCCCAGGGCAACTCGGGATTGCAAGGTCTCCTCAAACTGACGAACCATCAACTTGCCGATATGCGCCGACGACTTCCAATGCACATGGCGACGGTCGTCGCCGGGGGCATATTCGCGCAGCGCCTGGAAGCTCATATCGGAGGCCGAGGTTCGATTCGAAGAGTGACCTTCGAGGTCATGCACGAAACCGGTCATCCTTCCGGCCAACGGCACGGTGCGTGGGTGGACGAAGACCTCGATCTGTTCCCCCCAGGTGGTCTCCCGCCCGCTCAAACCAAAAGGATCACCCTGCACCGACAGGGCCGGGCCGACGGGTACCACGCCGCGGCGCCGGGTAGGAATGGCGAACTGCTCGTGGCGCTCGCCACCGGGAGCCATCGAGGGCATGTGGAACGAGGCGATCTCCTCGCCGATCGGTAGGTCGAGGCGTGCTGGTAGGTTGCGGCGATTGCCGACGTTGCGCACCGCCAGCCCACCATTCGCGGGCTCTCCGACCACCACGCGGGTGTCGTCCACGTCAAGACCCACCTCGAAGGTGGGACGACCGATGGTGAACCCCAAAGCGATCAGCCAGATGATTCCGCCACAGATCGCGAACAGCCGCAATTCCTGCCACCGCAGTGTGATACCGAGCACCATGGCGAATAGCACCCCAGCCAGCAGCAGCCAGCCGGGGGCACGCATGCCGATGATCCCGTTGATCCGCCGACCCGTCTCCAACCATTTGGTGGTGTCCGGTACGGCGACGGGTTCGGGGACCACCCAGCGTCCGACGACTTCGTCACCAGTTTCGGGCGGGGCGGGAGCGATGCTGGTGGTCATCGTCAGTCGTCGACCCGTTCGGTGGGCGGCTGGACGGCCCCGATGACCTCGACCATGATCTGTTCGCCGGTGACGTTGTTGAACTCCGCTTCGGGATCGATGATCAGACGATGAGCCAGGCATGGCACGGCGAGCATCTTGATGTCGTCAGGCACCACGAAATGCCGTCCCTGGGATGCGGCCCACACCCTTGAGCAGCGGGTCAGCGCCAGGCCACCACGGATGGAAGCACCAAGTTGCACGTCGGTAGCCGTGCGGGTGGCCTCGACGATCCGGGCAATGTAGTCGAAGACTGCTGGCTCAATATGCACCGAGGATGCAAGCTGGCTCATCTCGGTGACGGCTTGGGTGGTGATCACCGCGGCCAGAGCGGCCGAGCGGGGGCGAGTGCCACCGGTGGACAGAATCCGGATACTCGACTCACGGTCCGGGTAGCCCAAAGTGGTCTTCATGAGGAAACGGTCCAGCTGAGCCTCGGGCAACCGGTAGGTGCCGGCCTGCTCGATTGGGTTCTGGGTGGCAATGACCATGAAAGGGGTGCCCACCGGGTAGGGGTTACCGTCGACGGTGACCCGGGATTCCTCCATCACCTCAAGCAGCGCGGACTGGGTCTTGGGTGAGGCGCGGTTGATCTCGTCGGCGAGGACGATGTTGGCAAACACCGGCCCAGCATGGAATTCGAACTCCTTGGACTTCTGGTCGTAGATGGTCACACCGGTGACGTCGGAGGGCAGCAGATCCGGGGTGAACTGGATGCGTGAGGACTGCCCCTGCACAGACTGGGCCATGGCGCGGGCCAAGGTCGTCTTGCCGGTGCCCGGGTAGTCCTCGAGCAGCAGGTGGCCCTCGGCCAGCAGGCAGGTGACCGCCAGACGCACGGCCTCGGTCTTGCCCATGACGGCCCGTTCGACATTGCGCACCACCGACGAAAAAGTGTCGGCGAACCATTGCGCCTGGTCGGGAGTCATTGCCATGTGAATTCTCCTGGATTGGATGTGTTGATCACTGGACTTCCAAGGTGATCTTGTGCTTGTGCGCATTCCCACCGGTGGCACAGAGCAACTCGTGCCTTCCCGCCGGGAATTCCCTGTCCGTGCTCTCGTTGTCGCCGATGCCGAAGCCCTGGACGCCGTCGGCACTGCACCAGAAACCGCCCACTCCCCTGTTGTCCTTCATGGTCACCGTATAAGTGTGGCCTGATTTGTGGGTGGCCGAGAGGACGGGTTCCACGACGAGCGATTGCACCGTGGAGCAATTCTCCCCCGACCCGGAGGCATCCTTGTGGCTTCCATCGGTGTCGCAGACCTGAATCTTGACATCCTTGGATGACCCACCAGTGGAGACGCTCACCGGGCTGTCCCAAGGGTTGGCCTGGGAGAACTGACCGTTGACCCAGTATTTGACCACCGACCCACCGGTCCCGTTGCCATAGACGGTCCACGAGATTTGGCGGTAGTTGTCGTCAGCTGCCGACGGATTTCCCACGCTCAGCCCTGGAGTTCCGTAGACGCCCCAGACCTGGTTGCTTTCCGACACCGGTCCGAGCTTGGAATTTCCCGTTGATGGTGAGTATTTCTTCGTCTGCATCACTACGTCGTAGGACCCGCCAAAGGCATCGACGGTGAAATCCCTAGAGGTCCCCGGTGAGAGATCCGGGACGAACTGGACAATGCCACTACCGTTGATTCTGAGCTGCACGTCGGCACGATCCCAGTCTTTGCCGGAGTTCGAGCCCAAGGTGAACCGCAGTTTCCCGGCACCAATCTGGGTCAAGGTTCCGGTTGCTTGGTCCCTAGGCGCGGCGGTGATCTCGACGTTCTGGGTAGGCGTGTCGGCGGTGCCGCCCCGTGACTTGGAGCGAATCGACAAGGTGTGCTGCTTCGATCCCCAGCCAGGGGCATCAACAACTGCGGACCCATTGGCTCCGTCGTAGTACCAACCGCCCTTCACGTTGGCCGACTGGCCATCGACGAAGATCTCGTAGTCGACCGGATCGGGGGCCTGCCCACCGGTTTGCCCCGGGCCGGACCACTTGACCTGCATCTCACCACCCCTCTCACTGCTGGTATCGGAACCAGTGACGCTCGTCGCGGCCGGCGGATTGCCGGAGGGATGCTCGATCGCAGACCAGGCGGAAGGCTCCGAGGAACCCTTGGCATTGGTCGCCTGAATCGTGAAGGCGTAGTTGGTGTTATCTACCAGCGACCTGATGGTGTGGCTGGTGGTTGAACCGTCCACCTGGATCGGGGCTCCCCCGCCCACCACCGGGGTCAGCGTGTAGCTGGTGATCGGCGAACCGTCGAAATACGGCGGAGTCCAGTTCAGCACCAGGGAACCCGAATTGCCCGCCCCGGGGAAGAACAGGGCCGGGGCGGCCATCACCGGCGGGCGCACATCGGGGATGCCGACAGCCGAGGGAGCCGATTCCCGGGAAGCACCCAGCGCATTGGCCTCGGTCACAGTGAAGGTGTATTTCACGTTGTTGCGCAGCCCGGTCACCTGGCAGGTATTGGTCTGGCACTCGTCGAAGGCAGTCGTCGACCCATCCTCCGCCCGGGCGTAGACCGTCCGGGAGACGACCGGCATGCCGTTGGAGTCGTTGGAGGTCCACTTGATGGTCACATAGTGGTCGCCCTCATCCTCAATGGTCGGGACTCCAGGCGTCGAGGGCTTGGAGCGGACCGTGAGGGTGATCATCCCATCGACCTGGCGGTTTTCATCCTTGGTGGCGTCGACGATCGTGTAACGCACCGTCATCGTGCCGACGAAATCTTCGGCGGGAGTCACCACGACAGCATCGCCTTCGGCCTTGGCAGTGCCGTTGCCAGATGCCACTCCAGCGCCCACCACGCTCAGGCTCGGGTCGGTGTCAAGGAAGGAACGGTCATTGGCCAGTACCTGGACCGAACGACTCTGACCAGCGTTGGCATCCTCGACGACATCGGGTTGAGCGTCGGGCAGGGGCCTGGTGGAACCGATCACCAGGATGGTCACGGTGATATCGCGCGAGGCGTTGTAGGCATCCACCACCTTGCCAGACAAGGTGAGCTGGGAGCCCTTCGCCGAGACCGCCGCAGAAGCGGTGATCACATCGCCGTTGACCGACGAAGACCATTTGATGCCATCGCCGCTGGATGCCGCCTTCCAATCCCGGAAAGAGAAATTGTCGCCCTCCGGATCGGTGTAGCGGCCTTGTAGCGGGAAGGATTGGTCGGATTCACCGGCCCCCACCTCCAAGGTCACGTTCTCCGGCCCCTGAGGAGCAGTGTTTGCCATCTGGTCAGGTCGGTTGTTCTGGGGGCGGTCCTGGGGCGGACGCACATTAATCAGCACCGTGAGATAGGACTTACGGGCGGTGGTATCCGAGGGATCGGCCTGGTCCGCGACCTCGAAGACCACCGATGCCGGGCCGACGTAATTCACATCCGCTTGGAAATCGATGCCTTCAGGGCGGATACTCACTGTCCCCTTAGTAGCGCGCACGGTGTCGGCCGAGGTCAATCGCGCGCGACGACCCCGGGTCCCCTTCACCATGGTGTCGAGGTTGACGGTGAAAGGCTCCCCCGCGATGACCTCCCACTCCTTGTCCGGTTCGGCGAGCACGGGATTGGTGTCATTCTTCCCGGGCACCAGCACGATGGCCTGGGAGGTGAGCCCGTCGGGATCGGTGACCGTGTAGCGGATCTGCTGCATCATCTCGTTCACCGGCACGACCAGCTTCTTGTCGTTGACCCGGGCGCCCGATCCGGCACTGGCCGGGTCAACTGACACCTGCAGATCGCCCACCTTGCCGTCGATGTCGTAGTCATTGCCCAACACATCGACCTCCACCGAGGACTGGTCAATGACATCGTTCACCGAGACCTGGTCGTCGACGGCCGTGGGAGCCACATTGGGGGCATTCGGATCAACCTTCACGTAGATCGATCCACTGCCCGCACCACCCCGGTTATCGGTCAGATAGTACTTGACGATGTACTCGCCGGATTCGGCCGGGGCCTTCACCACGACGAACCCGTTCTCCGCCGAGGCCTCGAAATCAGCCTCCACCGGGTTCTCCTCGCGCAGGGTGAAAGGATCACCATCCACGTCGTAGTCGTTGAGCAACACGGGCACATTCACGGTGCGCCCTGGGGCGACGACCACCTCGTCGACGACGCCGATCGGATCAGAATTCTCGACCGATGGCGGGGCGACGCCCACCCGGATCTCACCAGCGCTGATGGCGCCCTGGGAATCGACCACCTGGTAGCTGAAGGTATCGGTACCCCGAGAATCGGGATAGGCCTCGTACATCATCCAGCCGTCACCGGTCTCGGTGATGCGTCCCAGGCTGGGCCCGGCCCCCAAGCCCATCAGACGCACCGCGTCGCCGTTGGGGTCGATGTTCTTCAGATCGAGGTTGAGCCTGGTCTCGGCCCGGGAGAGCACTCTGGATTCGACAAGGGGTGGGATCGGCGCCTCGTTTTGCGCATCGGCGGAGACCACCGTGATATTGATGATCGCCGAATCGGTACGTCCCGAGGAATCGCTGATCTGGTAGGTGAGATTCATCGTGGTGGCTGGGGTGTCCCCGGCGATCTGCACCCGGACGTTCTCGCCATCGATCCACGCATTGTTGCCGAGCGTATTCCCGGGCAGGGAGTCGATCTTCAGCTGCAGGCCCGCCGGCGATACATCGTTGTCCAGAACTGGCACCGAGACGGCAGCCCCGGCTCGCACCTTCACCGTGTCATTGACCGCCCTAGGCAGCGGATTCGCGGCAGCAGGCGCCGGGAAGACCATGATCGTGCCCTGGGTGGAGTTACGCCCATCGGAAACCCAGTAGGTCAATGGCACGGGCACATCGGTCTGCCGCACCAAGGAGACGGTCAGCAGATGGCGTTCTTGCATGACCACCTTGACCGCTGGATCCTCGGAGATTGACTGGATCACCAAGACATCGTTGTCGCCATCGGTGTCGTTGATCAGCGGGTCGACGACCACCGAACCGCCGAAGGGCACCAGCGCTGTGTCGCGCACCGCGACCGGGGGGTTGTTCTCGGTCTGTGCATCACTGACGTCAACTCGGATCAAACCACTGGACACCGGACCGTTTGACACCTTGTATACCAGGTAGTAAGTACCCGGTGCCGAGGCCCGGAAACTGAGGGTGCCCTCGGGATAGTTCGGGACGACCGTGTAGGCGTCGGTAGACGCCTGCACCTCGGTCAAAGTAAGGTTGTTTCCTTCGTCGTTGGCCAGTGGAGAGATCGTCACCTCGCGGTTCACCACGCTGGCCACGAAATCACCGTTCGCCAGCGGGGGCGCTGCCTCCCCCTCACGGACATCGACGAGCAATTGCCCCTCGACGGTGCTCACGCCATCAGACACCCACACACGTACCTTCTTGAGGCCTGAGGCCTTGCCCACGTCGCGGAAGGTCACCGCACCATCGGGAGTGAAGGAGACCTCGTCCTCGGACTCTGCAGTCTCGGTCTGCGCATTGACCAGCACCAAGTCGTCACCATCTGGGTCGCGCCAGCCGGTCAGCACCCGTTTGGAACTGGTGGTTCCCGATGACATCACCAAGGTGTCCGAGGGGCGGATATTGACCGGGGCATCGTTCACCGCCCGCTGATCGGGAGGAAGTACCTTGACCGTCGCGACCGCCGAGGCCGATCCCCCGCGTCCATCGGAGATCGTGTAGCCGAAGGTCTTGGTGCCCGTGGCGTCGGCGGGCAGGGTGATCTGTAGCCCAGAGCCGAAACCGGTCACCTGCAGGGAGGCCCCCTCCACCTCGGCGACATCGGTGATGGTCAGCAAATCGCCATCGTCATCGGAATCATTGTCCATGACGTGCAGCACAGTGGATCGCCCAGAACGAGCACCCAGATTCGGGTCATCCTTGGCAATCGGTGGGCGGTTTGGTTGATTGCGATCGGGCAGAGTTGTGCGCTCATCGGTCTCGTCGGCGGTCTGGGTCTGCTCCTGATCGGGTTCCTTGAATCTCTCCCAGTCGTCGACGATCTTCATTCCCTTGTCGACGAGCCACACGCGTCCGGATTCCAAGTCCTGCAGAACCACATTGGAGCGGTTGGTGTGGAAGGCGAGCCGGGCGCCCTCGGGAAGCTCCGGGATGTCGGTCACCTGCGGGTTCCCACCGTTGCAGGTCTTGACGAACTGGCTTCCGAAGGCCCCGTAGACGCAGTCACCGGCGACCACCGGAGCTATTGGAGCCGCATTCATCTGGCCCGACATGGAACGTGGGGAGTCACCATCAATGGTGATCAGGCCGGCGCGGGTGGCGATGATCGCCGATCCACCGCGCCCGGCGGCATTCGACTCGGGGATGGGCGGAGCCAAGTAAACGGTCTCGTCTGTGGAGATCTCGACCGGGCGGCGCTCGCCCTCGACCCACACGAGCTTGAGTTGGACATCCAGAACGACGGCTCGGTTGCCGATGGCGGACAGCTGGGCCGAGGCATTGCTGTGCTCGACGTCAAAGGGGATCTTCACCCGTCGGCCATCACTGTGGACGATCTCGTCGTTGACCACATCCAGGCCGATCAGTTCGCCATCCGTGGAGACCACGGCCTCGCCGAAATCACCCAGGTCCAGGGAGGCCGTACCAGAGAAATCGGAGCGGGAGATTTCTTCGACCGGCCCATACCAGACCTTGCCGTTGTCGGGATTGGTCACTGACATCTTGCCGGCATGGAGACTCATCTGGGCATTCGCGGGCGGCGAGACCGGAGAGGAGAGGGTATTGGTTGCCGGGTCATAGGCCTGCAGTGTGGAGGACCCGGCATTATTCACCAGAACGGTGGAGCCCTCCTGCAGGAGGGTTGATGCGGTATCGCCGACGGAGGTGGCCGCGGCTATCTCGTCGATCTGGTAATTCAGCTGCCCGACGAGGGAGCGTGACCTGTTTTGCACATAGACGGAGCCCTCATTGAGCTCCACCTGCGCTGCGTCCACCCCCGGATTGAGCCAGGCCGCAAGACCGATGGCGAAAGCGATAACCGCCATCAGACACGTCAGCCAGGAACGCCGGAGCCAACCGAGCGTACGGCGATAATTGCGCGACTGGGAGAAACGTCCCCAAACGCGGGCAGCTTCATGTCGCGCACCGCGGATCTGGCCGCCCACGGTGCGCTTCCTACCTCCGGTCACCCGCTCACCAGCGCGTCGACCGGAGTGAGTTCGTCCCCTCATGACACCTCACTTCACGCGACTCATCGGACGGTAGCACGGGTGACCGCCAAGAAGTTACCCCGGCAACCACCTGAGCACCGCGCATCGCGACGGATCAGGGAACAGCCAGCGTCAGGACCTGACCATCCCCGAGATCAATGACATCACCGATCTCTAGGATAACCGTCTGTCCTGGGTTCAGCCGATATGCCTCACCACCGACCTGTTGGACGACGGTTCCGTTGGTGGAGTGCAGATCGGTCACCTCAATGGCCCATTCACGAGGGGCGATCCGCACATGGTTACGCGAGATGTCATGGTTCGGCGATGGCACACGCAACAATTCCGCATCAAGATCGGTGCCCTGGTTGGATGGGGCACGCCCGATGATGACGGGAGCTGTGAGACGCACCTGGTCGCCCAGAGTGGTGACGACCGTGGCGAGGACTGGACGGTTCACCAGCTGTGGATTGTTGGCATCGACAATTCCCCCGCAGATCCGGCAGGTATGGGTGCCTGGGCGATTCGGGTGGCCGAGGGAACACACCGAGGCCAGAACCGCGGATTCCTCCGTGCGGGTCATGGCCGGTTTGTGGGTGGCCGCGATGCCGGTGGTGAAGACCGTCGCGCCATCGTGGTCGGTGACCGGGGAAACGACCCGGGGACCGGGTGCGGGCATCGTTGGTCGCGGGCCAAAGCTCGGGTCGACGGGGTGACCCTGAAGTGCGGCCGGGTCCGCGAAAGGAGCGGGCGTGGGCATCGGGGAATACTGCGACGTCGCCTGCTGCTGAGTGGTCGCATCCGCTGCGACCATCTGGGGAGCAGGCGAAGGGGCCGGTGGTTCCGGTTGTGGTTCTGGGGCTGGTGGCTCCGGTTGTGCTACCGGGGCCGGAGGTTCAGGCTGTGGGACCGGTGCCGGAGGCTCTGGTTGCTCAATCCCGGCCAGTGATTCCATTTGTCCGAGTGGAATTGATGGCTCGGGCTGTTCATCCAAGGGCACTGATTCGTCCGGGACTGATGGCTCGGGCTGCGCCGCTGGAGTCGACGGTTCTGGCTGGGGAATCGGGGCGGATATCTCCTGGTCATAGAACTGGACGGGGCCATCGGATGCCGAAGCGGGGATGAGGTGACCAAAGCCCTCCGCTCCGAAGGGACCGGTGGTTCCTGTTGCTGAATTGCCGAACTGGGTCCCGAAGCTCTGCGACTCGGCTTGAGCAATGGGTTCCTGGCCTGGGGCGTAGGGCGGGACATCGTCCAATACCTCGGTGACCTCCATGCCGGAACCTTCCGGGATGACCGGCTGGGATAGCTCCGCATCGTGGGCCCGCTCATCGTCGGAATGGTGCTCAGCAGCGGCAACAAGTTCCGGATCGGCAGGGGCCTGACCGGGCATCTCGTCCCACTCGGCTGGCTGCTCCACGGGTTCTCCGGCGGCCTCGATGGGGCTTTCCGCGGCATCTATGTGCGCTTCATCCTTCGCTGCTTCGCCGGAAGCTGCAGCCTGCAACGCGTTACCCGTGAGGTTCTGAATATCCTCCGGCGCAAAAGCGAAGGCCTCGGTGACATCCTCCTCGACGATCGGGAGATCCTCCTCACTTCCCAGCTGCGGTGCTCCGGCATCCACAGCAGAAAGCGGTCCGGCAGCCTGCGGTTCTTTCGCCTCAGGCCCGGCACCCATCCCACCGGCGGTAGCCGGGGAAGTCGAGCCCGGGCTGGAGGCGTCGTACAGGGAAACGGAATCCTCAACACCACGTGCGAGGCCATCGGGCTCATCGGCCGAGGATTCATTGACGCCGGTAACCGGCGGTGGGGTTGGAGCTACCTGAGCATCCTGTCCCGCACTTGGGGCCGAGGTGCTCACCGGGATGGGGTTCGCCACATCGACCAGCACTGCGGAGGCCTGGGCCACGCCGACCACGAGAGGCAACTGGAGCATGTCATTGGGTTCGACATCGTCGAGGTGCAAGAAGACGCGCGGGCTGGGTGAGGTGACCTCGAACCAGGTGTCGGCACCCTCACCGCTGGCCAGAACCTTGCCAGTGGTGCCATCGCGAAGTTCGACCTCGCCACGCAGCAGGGCTTTGAGGATTCCATCGGCGTGGAAGAGCACGGCCATGTTCGGCATCCGGTCGAGGCCGAAGCGAGCTAGCGCCGCTGCGAGAGATGCGATGGACTCGGCCTCCAGAACGACCTCCCACACCTCGTCGATTAGTTGGCTGGCCCCGGCAGGCGCCGGTTGCAGCACGACCATCGAACTCGGGCCGCTGAGCACTGCCCAGCGTCCTTCGGTGTAGGTGACTCGCCATGCGCCGTAGTTCGCCATCTCAACTCCTTCCAATCGCGGAATGACCCGCACCCAACCCAGTGTTTCACCCCAGGGGTCTCCGCACGTCCATGTTGCCCAGCGAAATGCTGCCGCAAGACCAGGTGTTGAGGATGTTACCGTCCGACCGCAAGGATGCTAGGTGCCGCTCCGTGTCAAAACGCCCTTGCCACCTGGTTGGAAGTTGTTGCAACGATCATGGCCCACCATACGGTTGATGGGTACGCCATCATCTCGGTTAACGGTGGGCCGCATTGAGCAGCGATGAGCAACAAGGAACAAAACCTCACGTCAGCGCAGTATCTCCACTCGACAATCCGAGCGCATTCAGCAGGGCAGGCATCCCGCTACCCGGAAAAGGCGGCAGCTCATTGATGCCCGTTACTTCTGAACCGGCCAAATTCGACCAGCCAATAGCGTCGTCCATGGCGTCGAAGGGGAAATCATTGGGCAATTTCTTATCACCGTTGCATCGGCAAATGAACGGTGGCTGACCTACTTGCGGTGGATCAACGAGGATGACCAACACCAGATTCAGCAAGCCTTCCGCCGGAACCCGCACGACGTCCCAGTGGGGGTCGGGCGCACCAAAGAACGGCTGGATTGCCTGGGTCAGGAATCACCTGGGTCAGCGCGAACAGCTCAATCAGCGGGATGCCTTCGATACCCTCCTTGGCGATATCAACGATCATGACGCCGTAGCCCTCGAAGGCTTCAGTGGCACGATCGGGCAGCCAGTTCGCGACACCAAAGATGAACTTCGCCACCTTGCTCTTGTTCACTTCAGTTACGGGGTCGGGTGCTGCCTTCAGTTCCAGGTAGTGAAGAGTTCGGCTGCGGCCAGTTCGCCGCTGACGCCCGAGTGAGGTATGGCAGCGGTTCTTCTCTTTGTAGGCACTCATGCGTCCGGCTCTGCGTGCAGATGCTGCACGGCCTGTCGTCGTGCGCGTCAGCTCTGCACCCTCCCACGTTCGCGATCACGAACCTGCTGGCGCAGTCTCGCCCGCACCTCATCATGGATGGTGGTCGATGTTTGTTCCGCTGTCTCTATGGACACCACGAGTGCGTATCGCACGCTCTTGCCTGCGCCAAGACGTTGAGCATCGTCCATACACTCGACGTGGATCGGGAACATATCATCGTCACCGAACACCATCGCACGAGTGCCCTGGACGATCTCGTGTTGCAGGCTTCCCCGCCTAGCCGAGTTGTACTCAGCATTGATACGCTCTCCGCCAGCAAACTGATTGTCTGGCGTAACGAAGTACACCTTGACGCCTCGGTAACGGTTGAGCTGGCCGACCGTGGGGGCCATGTAGGCAAGAGTGATGGTGAAGCGGTGCCATTCTGCGCGTGCGCGAAGCGAGGGCGGGAGGGGCAACTCATAGGTGTGACGTTGATTACGTGCAATTAGTCCCCCACTGACTAGGACTGCCCTGTTCGTGGCTGCTGCGCCGAGCCGATCTGTGTTGAGACGTCCGTAGCCCAGGAGTGCGGTGAGGCGGCGGCGGGCCTGCTGGTTGGTCAGATCAAGCTCGTGGCGCAGTTGCGCATCCCATTCATCCCAGCTGCTGGCGTGGGCGAGGAGGGCTCTCACGAGCAGCGGGTGGTACTGCGGATCCGGTAGCGGTGCGTCTTCGGGATTGTCTGAGCCAGCTTCGAGGACATCGAACAAACGGCTAGCTTCGCGGGTCACCAACGCGGTTGCGTTGCTCGTGCCAACGGTGAAGACGGTGCTATCGGTTGCGCCTGCTTGCCCGGGCGCAGCTACCTGCAGCCCGGGACCGGTCTTTGTGGTATTAGCAAGTTCCACGGTGACGGATCCCTGCCCGCAGGACGGGGCAACAGGCCGAGTGTAGAGCGCCCTGCCGCCGATGTGGTATAGGTCAGGCTTGACCGATCGATCGACGCCGGGCCCCGTTGCGCCGTAGTGGGCAGGTCCGTTCGGGTGGGTAATGTCCCAAACGGTGTCTGGGACGTCGATATCACCGAGTCCGTCGCTGTGGGTGGCCCCGATGGTCAGGGCGTTGAGAGCATCTCCTGGCGGGAGGATACCTCGAAGCAATGCGGCGTCATAGACGGATCGGATTACAGCAGATCGCGCGGATTCGGGGTCGCTGGCGGCATCAATGGGGATCGTGATCGGGCCGAAGTGGTTGCCAGCACTGACGATGAACAACAGGTTGTAGGAGTAGGCCAGCCAGTCGAGTAGCCGACCGACAGGGCTCATTCTGCGCACGAGCGCTCGTGCTTGCGCGCCGATGGAGAGGTTTATGACGCGCACACTCGGTGCGACAGGGTCGCGGCCTGCCTCCCCTTCGATGATTCGTTTAACCGCACAGTGCAACAGATCAGTGAGCAGCCGATCAGGGAGGATCTGTTCGTGTCCTGCCGCGAACTCGTGGGGTCGCATGATTGGGCGCACGTACAGAGGCCGGTTGAGCGGTTCGCCGTCGGCGGAAAGGTCGCCGTGAATGATCAGGGAGGCCATCGCGGTGCCGTGATGGCGTGAGGCCAGCGGATAGTTCTCGCTGAGCCCATCGGGATCATCAACTACTACTCGGCCGACGAGGGCGTCATGGTTGGGAAACGGCAATCCGTCCAGCAGGGCGACCCTGGGCAGACCAGAACTGGGCAGACCAGAAGTGGTGCATCCCCCGCGTGCTAGGTTGACCTCAAAAGTCGGTTCCATGGTTGGCGGTGCGACGCTCATGGGAGTGAACGGGTTAACGAACATCACTTCGTCGGTGGTCAGCAGCCGGATGGATTCAACACCGTAGGCCAGCAGCGAGTGAACCTGTTGTCTCGGCAATTCCGCAAGCAATGCGTGGTAGCTGATGTCGCCGATCTGGGAGCGGTCGAGCACGCGGCCTCCGCTGTCTACGATGACCTGCTCGACGTGTGTCTGCGCGGTGACGCGCCGCCTAGCGTCAGAGCGATACCACAACTCGACCTCGACCATCACGGTGCTGACAGACTGTCCTACGAGGTCAAGGGTCTCTTGCCACTGCTTGCGCAGGCCGGTCTCTCGGATGCGATCCTCTGGTCCCCAACGTCGTATCGCGGTGAGTTGTTGGAACGCGGTCTTGAATTTGCCTAAACCATGGGCGAACTTCGCTGACGGGTCTTTTTGCCAGGCATTGAACAGGCTTAAGAGTTCGTCGATTGCTTTGGCGTTCGACATCATCAGATATAGGGAATGCTGGACTGGTGTCTCCATGCGACCGCTCTTGGACTCGGTCATGTGAAAGTCGTCGTCTGGCTCTGATTGATCCCCGATCAGCTCAGAAAGGAACTCCAGTCCATCGATTTTGTCGATCGCGTTGCGGAAATCTTTGATGCTGCCAGCGAGGTCGAAAACGACCACCAAAGCTGGGTCGACTTCGTCGGGAGTGTCAGCGGAAAGACGCGCTCGCTCTGTGTCGAAAGCTGCGCTCAGTTCGCGAAATTGCGGCGTCAGCCGTTTCCCCTGGCGCCCGGCGTTGGGTTTTGATAAGCGCGGCATGTCCCGAGACCGTTGTGTGGGCCGATCTACCACCGTTGGTGAACCGAACGCCAGGAGCGGCCGACGCTCGGCGGTCATCTCGCTGCCTGATCCCGCCTGTGCTCAAGACGTTCCCGGACGATCCGCTTGAGGTTGCTGTCTGGGAGTTCGAGTACTGCCCTGCGGCGCACGTCCAACGCAAATTCCTCCAGTTCGGAGAAGCTTGCTCCCGCGAGCTTATCCGCCAACGTGCGGGGGGTAAATCCGAGGTCACCACCCAAGCGTGCAGCGAGGCGTTCCAGGAAGCGAATCGCCTGAGCACAACTAGGCGGTTCGAGTTCAGCGCGGATCTGGAATCGTCGCCATGCTGCACGGTCGAGAAGCTCGCTGTGATTGGTCGCACCTACCAGCAACACGTGCGGAGGCAACTGGTCGATCTGGAGTAGAAGTGTCGAGACCACTCGTTTGATCTCGCCAGTCTCGTGCTCATCGGATCGCTCCTTCGCGATGGTGTCGAGTTCATCAAAAAACAGCACGCAACGACGAGTACGTGCGAACTCGAAGACATTGTCGAGCCGTGCGGCAGTTTCACCCAAGAAGCTTGATACAACCCCTTCATAGCGAACGACGTAGAAGGGCAGCATCAGCTCCGAAGCGATGGCTTCGGCAACGCTGGTCTTGCCATTGCCCGGCGGTCCGGACAACAGGAGTCGATTGCGAGGTTCGATCCCGTAGCTGCGCAGCAGCTCGGCGCGCTTTTGCTCCTCGATCAGCTCGGTAACAACCCGATGCGGGACAGGAGCAAGCTCCAACTCCTCCAAGCGTCGATGAGGAACGATCTCCTGGACGAGGTCACGCATAGCTGCAGCGCGGTCATCACGTGGAACGCTCTGCCCGGTGGCGGTGATCAACTCAGACAAGCGGTCAGCGACGAGGTGATGTTGGTTAGCTCGCTCCTCAGCGATCACCGCTTCGACGAGAACGCGGAAGCGGTCCCGATCACCACGTCTCTCGGCTTCAACGAGGTCAAGTAGCAGGTCAGCACGTGCCATCTTCGCCTCCTTGAACTGCTAGCTGCCGCCCTCTTCCTACCTTAGCGGTAGGGCCATTGAACCGAGACAGCCTCGCCGCCTTCATCTCCTCGGTCCACGCTTGGGCGCATTGGCTTCTTTACATTTATTTTACCAATTAAAACACTCACTGTCTAGTGGTCTGTTGCACGAGTCGGACCGATCGCTTCTGACCATCGTCGCCGGTCAGTATTTGAAGAACAGCCGTGACGCAAACTCGATCGATGTGAAGTAATATAGGGTTCTCGGACAGTGGATGAAATTAGTTCAGACTAGCATTTTTTTGCGACACCTCTACTCGATATTGACGCGCGATAGTCAATGGTCAATCGGATTCTTTCTAGGGACCCATCGGAGGCGAGACGAACCTAGAGATGGTGGAATTTACACCATCCAGCATAACCTTACACAACCATGACACTCTTATCAGGATATTTGATGGTCAATTTCGCCAGAGCTTGAATGATCCGGCTGATGTTCTGTCAGTCCAGGCTCACGAGATCCACGACCTCAATGGGCTCATGAAAGAACCCGATATATGATTGAGACTGTGTGCGTTTGCTCACATAAATGTGGCTTTTCTTGCCTCTGACGTGTCACGCTCAGCTCAGGACGGCCTCGTGTTCGATCCGCATCTCCTCGGTCGGCTCGCTCAGTGACAGACCCGCGACGAATTGCTTCATCCTCCTCGGATGCCGGGAACCGGCGGAAGAATCGTCTGCAGATCCTCTTGGAGGTAGGAACTGAGCTCCTCGCGCCGGACACCCCAGCTGTCACCCCCGGCGACGCATCATGGAGCGAACGATGCCGTCGCCGATCGACTGCACGATCTGGACGACGAAGATCAACAAGGTCACCGTCATCAACAGAACGGGGGCATTGAATCGCTGGTACCCATAGCGGATCGCCAGGTCGCCGATGCCACCGCCGCCGATGGCGCCGGCCATCGTCGAATAGCCGATGAGGGTGACCAAGGTAAGCGTGCCGCCAGCCACCAGCCCCGGCAGCGACTCGGGTAACAATACCTTCCACACAATCTGCCATGTGGTGGCGCCCATCACGCGGGCCGCCTCGATCTTCCCGCTGTCAACCTCGCGCAGGGCGGCCTCCACGACGCGGGCGTAAAACGGGATCGCCCCCACCGACAGCGGCACGACGGCTGCCGTCGGGCCGTAGGCCGTGCCGACGATGAGCCGGGTGAACCCCAGCAGAGCGATCATCAGGATGAGGAAGGGTAGGGAACGTGCAAGGTTCACCACCACACCCACCACCCAGTGAATCGCCTGGTTGGGCCGCAAACCGTCGGGGGCCACCAGGCGCAGCACCACCCCGACCAGCACGCCGAGGATGACTGTGATCAGGAACGACAGCCCCACCATCCAGGCCGTCTGCCCCAGCGACTGGAACAATTCGGGCAGGACATCCACCCAGTTCTTCTGCTGCTTCACAGATGTACCCCTACTCCGCGCTGGGCCAGGTAGCGCCGTACGGCCCCCTCGTCGACCATCCCAGTGGGATGCGAGAGGCTCACTCGTAGCCTGCCGATCTGCCGCCCTGCGATGGATTCGATCGCACCGCCGAGGATCGACACGTCGAGGTCAAGATCGCGGGTCAACCCGGAGATAACCGGCTCCGATGTACCCGACTCTGTAAAGGTGAGCACGATCGAACGCCCTGCCGGATCCAGCGAGGGATCCCCCGCAGGCAGCAGGATATCGGCAAGTTGCGAACCGGGATCGGTCATCCGTTCAGCCAGCGGCCCGGATTCGACGACGGTGCCGTCGGCCATCAGCGCCGCTGAATCACAGATCCGCCGTACCACCTCGGATTCGTGGGTGATCAACACCACGGTGACACCGGTGGCCTCATTGATCGACTTGATCAGGTCGAGAATCTGCTCGGTCGTCGACGGGTCGAGGGCCGAGGTGGCCTCATCACAGAACAACACGTCGGGATGAGCAGCCAGCGCCCGGGCGATGCCCACCCGCTGTTTCTGGCCACCCGACAGCTGTGCCGGATGGTTGTCCCACCGATCGGACAGACCCACCATCTCAAGCAACTCGGCGACGCGGGCATGTCGCTTCTCAGCGGGCACGCCCTGAATCTCCAACGGGAAGGAGACATTGCCAGCTGCGGTGCGCCCAGCCATCAGATTGAAGTGCTGGAAAATCATTCCCATGCGGTGACGTACCTGCCGCAGGGTCAACGAATTGAGAGTGGTCAACTCGTGGCCGGCCACCATCACCGAACCCGACGTCGGTCTCTCCAACGCGGTAAGACATCGCATTAGCGTCGTCTTCCCAGCACCGCTACGCCCCAGGATGCCGAAGATCTCTCCATCGGCGACCTTCAAGGACACATTGTTGACGGCCGTCACCGGGCCACGAGCCGTGGGATAGACCTTTGTCAGGTTCGAGACGGTGATCATGATCAGCCGTTCGCCGGGAGGACGGAACCCTGGTAGTTCTCCTCAATGTAAGTGGCGAGTTCGGGAGAGGTCAGCGCCTTCGCAAGGGCCTTCACCTTCGGGTCGTCCTTCTTGGTCTCCTTGACCACCAGCACATTTGCGTAGGGATTACCCTCGGCCTGCTCCAGGACCAGCGCATCGTTGGCAGGCACCAGACCGGCCTCCAGCGCGTAGTTGCCATTGATCACCGACAGGTTGACCTGCGGATCATCAAGGCTGGCGGCCAGCTGCGGACGGTCGATCTTGATGAAAGAGAGATTCTTCGGGTTCTCGTCGATGTTCGCATCGCTCACCTGGGAGTAGTCCAGATCGGCGTCGTTGCGGTCAACATTGAGGCCGATGAGCTTGGCATCCTCAAGCAAGAACAGGGCACGAGCCTGGTTTGTGGGATCGGCCGGAATAGCGATAACCGCGCCGTCGGGGGTCTCCTCGACGGTCGTGATCTTCTTGGAGTACAACCCGAGGGGCTCAACGTGGACTGTGGCCACCGGTACAAGGTCGGAGCCCTCATGGTTGGCATTCCAGTCCTTGAGGTAGGGCAGGTGTTGGAAGAAATTGGCATCAAGATCGCCCTCGTTGACCAACTGATTCACGTCCACATCACCGGAGATCTCGGTAACCTCGACCTTGGTGTCGCCGAGCAGGCCGAGTTCTTCGGCCTTCCTGATCAACTCGGCGTGAGGGGTCACATCGGCGATCACGGTCAGGGAGCCGTCTGAGCCGCAGGCCGCGAGGCTTGATGCGAGAACGACGCCGAGAGCACCGGCAAGAAGCTTCTTGATCTTCATGGAAATCCTTAAGGTCGTGTGTGGTCGGTTTCTCGTCCAGCAGCACGGTCCGCAGCGATCTGCGTTGTGGCGTGATCGCTGCAACTCGTGGTGAGGAGCGATCGGGCCGTGCTGTCAGGAGCACATGCACCGGCAGCACATGGGCATGACGAGACCACGCATAGCGCGGCTGATCGACATGAAACCCATGTGGGCGACACTACCGCGCCCATGCCTGAGGCTTCCACTTGGTTCCACCAGGTTCCGCCGTGGGCGGATCATGATCCGATAACCACGGGCACACCCGCTTCCCCTCAAGGATGAGGTAAGGCTAAGCTTCTGGAAACCAAGGATCGCACTAGACACAGGAGTTCGCCCTAATGACCCGATGGCCTCGGCGGTCCGTCCTTCTTGCTGGCATGACAGCCTTCGCGCTTTTGGCCGGATGCACGACCACATCCACCGATACATCACCCTCTTCACCTAGCCCGTCGGGCTCCTCGCAGGGGACCACCAAGGCCTCCCTCTCGGGCACCGAGTTCCCGATCACTGTCACCGATTTCAACGGCGATGAGGTGGTCATTGAGCAGGCACCCACCCGGGTCGTCATCTGCTCCGGAACCGCCCTCAACATTTGGTACGACGCCGGGGGCAAGGCCGTCGCCTCGGCCGATCTGACCGACAGTATCCGCCTGTCCACCGAGCACGCCGCCGAGATGCAAGCCCTTCCCAAACTAGGCGCAATGCATTCCATCGACCAGGAGGCGGTATTGGCGCAGAATCCCGACCTGGTAATCACCATGGGAGCCCAAAAAGAATTGGCCGCTTCCTTGAAATCGATGGGCATCAACACCATGGCCGTCAAGGTCTCCTCCCTGGCCGATCTCACCATGGCCTACTCGATCTTCGGCGCACTGTCGGGCACCAGCGACCACGCGACCTCCCAGGCCGAGCAGATCACCGCCAGCACCCAACAGGTCGTTAGCAAATGGCCCGGGGAAGAGCGCTCCGTGGTCGTTTTGTTCGTCACCGCCCAGTCGTTGTCGGTGAAACTCGACGAGTCCATCACCGGCCACATGCTGAGCACCCTGGGGGTGAGGAATATCGCATCCGGGGCCACCCCAGAGAATCCAAACTCGGAAAACACACCGCTCGATGTGGAATACATCGTCGCCCACCAACCCGACACAGTCCTGGTCACATCGATGATCTCCTCGAACCAAGAAGCCAGGGCGCGCATCGAGGCCGAATTCGCCAAGAACTCCGCTTGGCAGGCGATTGATGCGGTCCGCGAGAACCGGGTGGTGTTCCTGCCCCAGCAGTACTTCCTATACAACGCAGGCCCCTACTATCCCGACGCCATGACATATCTGGCCGCGAGCTTGCGGCCCGATGTTTTCGGGAACCCGGTCGAACCGTGAGCAGCACCGATCCCGCACCTGCTATACCCGAGACCCGCACCCGGTTTCGAGCTCATCCCAGTTTCGTGCCCTTCGTCCTGGCCGCTCTGGGGTTGTTACTCATCGGCACCCTGGTCGCCGGAGTTGGAGTGGGCACCATTCAGTTGTCCCCCGCCGACGTGTTCCGCGGAATCTTCGGGCATGCCGATTTCCAGTGGCACCGGGTGGTGTGGGACGTGCGCCTGCCGAGAGTGCTCCTGGCTGGGATGGTCGGTATCTGCTTGGCGACATCCGGAGTGATCCTGCAGGCGGTGATGGGCAATCCGCTGGCCGACCCGGGAATCATCGGCATATCGGCAGGGGCAGGGTTATTCGGCATCGTCATTCTCATCGTCTTTCCGACGATGTTCATGGCCACCCCTTTGTTCGCCTTCATCGGAGCGATGGTTGCTGCGGTCACCATCCACGCCTTGGCCTGGCGCGGTGGCATTCAACCTGTGCGGGTGATCCTGGCGGGGGTGGCGGTCTCTGCCTTGTGTTCGGCCGGGATCTCCGCAGTCATGGTGCTGTACTCCGACCGGGTGCAGGGCGCCCTATTGTTCATGAATGGGTCGATGTCCCTGAAGTCCTGGAACCATGTCCGGTTGTTGTGGCCCTATGCATTGGTGGCCGTCATCGCTGCGGTCTTGCTGCCACGACGCCTGGATCTCATCGTGTTGGGCGACGATATCTCTCGGTCGATGGGAATGGATGTCCGTGCAAACCGGTTACTACTCACCGGTATCGCCGCACTCCTGGCAGCTGGTGCGGTATCGGCCGTGGGGCTACTGGGTTTCGTCGGGCTCATCGTCCCGCACATGATGAGGTTGACCGTTGGCAGTTCGCACCGAGTGCTGATGCCAGCCTGCCTCCTGTTCGGCGCAGGGCTGGTCATCGTCTCCGACACCATGGCTCGCACCTTGTTCTCCCCCGCCGACCTTCCGGTGGGCATCATCATGGCCGCCCTGGGCGTACCCTTCTTCCTCTTCCTGCTGCGGAGGGCACTGTGAGTGGCGCCGGGCTTGAGGTGAAAGATCTGTGGGTGTCACTGGGTGGCCGACAGATCCTGCACGGCATCAATCTCGACCTGGAAGCCGGGGCTGTGCACGGCATCCTGGGACCGAACGGCTGTGGGAAGACCACCCTGATCCGGTCGATGTGCGGGGCCGTGAAACCGGACAGCGGCCAAGTGCTTCTCGACGGCACGGCGATCGGTGCCCTATCCCCGACCGCATTGGCCCGCAGGATGGCCGTTGTGTGGCAAGGCGGGGTCATCAGTTCAGATATAACCGTCGCCCGGCTCGTCAGCTACGGACGCTACGCTCATACCCCGTGGTGGAAGGTCAACCCGCCGGACCGGGACGAGGCTGTTGTCGAAGCGATGGAGCGCACCCACATCACCTCACTCGCCGATCGACGAGTAGCCAGCCTATCGGGCGGTGAACGCCAGCGGGTGTGGATCGCCACAGCCTTGGCCCAGCGTCCAAGGATCCTGCTGCTCGACGAGCCGACCACCTACTTGGACATCGCCCATCAGATCGACGTGCTGGAACTGATCGGGGAGCTGAACGCCGACGGGCTGACCGTGGTCGCCGTGCTGCACGACCTGACCCAGGCCGCCCGCCGCTGTGACCGGGTGGTGGTCATGGATAATGGACGGCTGCTGCGCGCCGGACCGCCGGTCCAAGCCCTCGACGCTGCAGCCATTGCCTCCGATTTCCAAGTCGATGCCTGGGTCACCACCGACCCACAAACCCACGCTCCTGTTATCCAAGCTCGTCACCGAACAGCTCTCCACGAGGAGAATCAATGAAGATCACTGTCGTTACCATTTCCCCTGAGGTCCTTCGCGGGTTATTGGGAGCAGCCGCCCGGCTCGATGAGGAATATCCGGGCTGGGGCGAACTGACCTGGCACTATGCATCTCCAGCTCCCTCGGACGAGGCGATAGATGCGATGTGCACCGACGTCGCCACAGCCGATCTCGTGATGTGCGACATGATGGGCGCCGACTCCCAGTGGCCCGCGGCCTTGGGCACAACCCTGGATACCTTCACCGGCGACATCATCTCGTGCGGGCCCGCCTTCGCATCCCGGGCCAGGTTCGGTGCCTTCGATATCGCTGGAGCCCGCAAGCCCGCAATGGGGATGCCGAAAGGGATGCCACCACACATCGCGGCCCAGCTCGGCAGGAAAGAAGGCACTGCGCAGCCCCCCACCGGCATGCCCACCCACATCGCAGCCCGGCTCGGGATGACACCCGGAGCATCCGCATCAACTGCGGAGCAGGCCGCACCCGAGGCCTCCGACCTCGCGGCCCGGGATGCCCGGATCTATGCGCAGGTTACCTCCGCTTTCTTGTCGATGCGGGGGGACGACGCCAACTTCGTGTTGCGCACCCTGGTGCGAGAACGCGGCGGGCTGCCCGATCTGGAGGTCCCCGATCCCTCGGGTGAGATTGCCCCGGTGCAGTGTTCCTGGCCGCCCACCCGCAAACGCTACGCGACCTGGCAGGATTTCGTCGCCGAGCACGGCCCCAGCGACGGGCGTCCGGTGATCGCCCTGCTGCACTACGCCAGGTCCTACCCGATTGACGGGGAAACCGTCGCCGCGAAGCTGGTCGAGCACCTGTCGCAGGCGGGTTGGGTACTGCCGGTGGCCATTGATGCCACGGGCACCGAGATGGTTGATCCACTAAGGGAGTTGCTCACCAGCGAAGGGTTGAAACCCGACGTGATCGTGTCCTTGTTGTCGTTCCGCTTCGCAGCCGGGCCGATGGGTGGAGACCCGGAGGCCGGGGCCGCGCTGCTTTCCGAGCTCGGTGCTCCCTATGTCAAACCGATCATGCTGACCCGCAGAACCGAACAGGAATGGCGCGAATCATTCCAAGGCCTCGGCCCTGCAGAGACGATGGTCTCCCTTGTGCTCCCAGAGATCGACGGCGCAGTCAACGAGATCCTGGTGGCCGCGATGACTCCCACCCCGATCGACGACTCCCCCGGCGCACCCGTCGTCGACAACCTGCAAGTGATCGACAACCAGGCCCACCGCTTGGTGCAGCGGATTCAAGGGCTGATCCGGCTTCGCCAGTTGGCCAACCACGAAAAGCGGGTCGCGATCATCGGCTATGACTACCCCGACGGGGAGGGAAATATGCTCGGGGCGGCCTTCTTGGACTGTGCCGCATCCATCGAGGCGATCCTCGCTGACTTGGCCCAGGAGGGCTACCAGCTCACCGTCCCCGAACCAGGGACCCTTCTCAGCGAATTACTCGACCGAGCGGTCAACTCCCCCCGCTATTCGAATAGCGACCGGACCATCATCTATCCCCGCGAGCAGGCGATCGCCGAGTTGGCGAATCCCAAGGCCTGGGCGGAGGTCGAATCGGTGTGGGGGAATAACCCTGATCTTCCGATGGTCACCCCCACCGGTGATTTCCTCATTCCCGCCATCGAACTCGGCAATGTTTTGGTGGGCATCCAGCCTGGCCGTGCTCCACTGAGCAACGGCGGCGACTCAACCCACGACAACACGATTCCCCCGCCGCCGCAATACCTTGCCTTCTACACCTGGGTGCGCAAGGTTTGGAAAGCAGATGTCATCGTGCATGTCGGTACCCACGGCACTTTCGAGTTCCTGAAGGCCAAGCAGAATGCGGTGTCCACCGACTGCTTCCCCGACCTGATGATCGAGGAAACCCCGCACGTCTATCTGTATTACTGCGCCAATCCCACCGAGGGGATCATCGCCCGGCGCCGTTCCCATGCGACCTTGGTCTCCTACCAGCCACCGGTGATGCTACCCGGAGGCCTGCACAACCAACTCGCCGATCTGGACAAACTTCTCGCCGAACACCGTCAAGCCGTGGAGTTATCCCCACAGACCGCCCAGGATCTTCTGGCGGAGATCGCCCGCGCGGCCGAGGAAGCCCACCTGCCCACCGATCCCGGGGAGTTGGAAGCCGAGTTGGAGAGGCTGTCGAGCGGACTGGTTCCAATGGGACTGCACGTTTTCGGCGAGGAATGGAACACCGATGAAGTAATTCGCATGGTCGACGCAGTACTGTCGGGCGGCCTTGACGACCAGATGCCGGCTGTGGAAGTCATGGCCGGGCTGAAAGGTCTGCCCGATGGCGCGGTGGAGGAATTGCCTCCGCCCGAGCGCGCTGAGCTCGAGGCCATGGCGCTGGAACCGGTGCACCGCGGTCTTTCCTGCGATCTCCCCCCGGAACAAATCACCGACGTCCTCGGATTGCAAGATCTGGTGCGTCGCGGGCGCGAAGTCGCCGCATTCTTCGATCACAACGAGGAATGGGAGGGACTGCACCGCGGACTATGCGGGCTGCACGTCCCGGCGCGCCTGGGTGGCGACGTCATCCGCACCCCATCGGTGATGCCCTCGGGTTCCTCGATCTACCAATTCGATCCGCGGGCCGTGCCAAGCTCCATCGCAATGCGCAGGGGCGCCGAGATCGCCCGGGGACTCAAGGATGCCTACCGTGCGGAAAACGGTACTAACCCCAGTTGCGTCGGGTTGATCCTGTGGGGCATCGAGACCTCCCGGACCCAAGGAGAAGGCTATGCCCAGGTCCTGGCCCTGCTCGGGGTGCGGTTGGTGGACCATCCCACCCCAGGCCATCCCCGTTGGGAGGTGATCCCCACAGAAGAACTCACCGGCCCGCGCACCGATGTGGTGGTGACCATTTCTGGTTTCTTCCGTGACCTGTTCGGCAATCTCATTGAGGAACTCGACGACATCTTCGCCGCGGTGGCGGCCATGGACGAACCTGAACAGATCAACCCCATCCGGGCTCGCGCCGCGGTGCTGGAGGAGGCCCTCGCAGCCCGGGGCATACCCGAAGACCAGGCATCACAGCTTGCCACAAGCAGGATCTTCGGCCCAGCCCCTGGTCTGTACGCCACAGATCTGACGGCGATCATCGAATCCGGAGCCTGGAACTCTACCGACGATTTGACCGACCATTTCGTCGACGGCGCCCAGCACCTCTACGGACGCAACCACCACGGCGACCGCATCGAGGGGCTCTACCAGGAACAGTTGGCCGATGTGGAGGTGGTCACCCAAGTGAGGTCGAACAACGAGTACCAGATCACCGATTTGGACCACTACTTCGAGTTCCTGGGCGGGATGACCTCGGCGGCCGAACGCTTCTCGGGGCGCACCGTACCGACCCTGGTCTGCGACACCACCGCACGCAGGGTTCATGTACAGACCTCCGCCGAGGCCTCCCGCGCAGGCCTGTACACCCGGTTGCTGAATCCCGAATGGATCGAGGCGATCATGGCCCACGGGCACCGGGGCGTCGCGGAGATCAACGAACGCACAACGAACCTCGTCGGCATGGCCGCCACCACATCCGGCATCGGTGACTGGATGTTCGACGCAGTCTTCGACACCTACATCGCCGACGAGCAGATGCGGCAACGGCTCACCGAGGCCAATCCGCATGCCACCGCCGATCTTGCCGCCAGGCTCGGCGAGGCGGACCGTCGTGGTCTGTGGCAGGCGAGCCCGGAACGCAGACAGCTGCTCGACGAGGTCCAGTTCGATATCGATGCCGACCTGGAAGGGGTCGACGACTGATCACCTCAGCACAACTACCCAACAATGACAAGGAGAGACGATGAACAAAATTGTGCCAGCCCTCGCCCTCGCCGCCCTATTCGCCATCGCTACGACGGGCTGCGGACAGGCGTCGAGTGAACCCAGCGAATCCGCTCCGGGGAGCTCCGCGATGACACCGGAGGCCTCTGGATCCGCCGATACGGCCACCGGGAAGCTCACCGAGACCGACGGCAAACTGACCGACTCCGATCCTCAAGCCGCGGTCATCGAGGGAGCCGGACTATCTGTGGAGATCGACCAAACTGCCAAGACCGCCGTCTTCCAAGCCATCGACCCGGCCACCGGCGATCCCTTCCAGGACTCTCTCACCTACGACTTCGCCGCGGGTACCTTCGTGCGCAAGCACTTTGTCTCGGCGATGGGAGCCACCTTCTTGTACAACGCAGAACCGAACACCGGCGAATTGCTGAGCGTCACCAATGACGCAGGGGAGGACGCCGGGGAAGCCCTGCGCCAGCGCGGCCGGTGGGATACGGCCGCAGCCGAGACCATGGCGATCAAGACCGCCTTGGACGCCTGGTTCCTGCAACGTTACGGAAAGACCGTGGCCGAGGTGATCGGATCCTGAGATGACAAAGCTGTTTCCCTTCTCGGCCATCGTCGGCCAACCGACGATGCGGCTCGCCCTGCTCCTAGTTGCGATACAACCCCGTATCGGTGGGGTGTTGATCCGTGGCGAGAAGGGAACAGCCAAGTCCACGGTGGTGCGTGCTCTTGCCAGGGCGCTGCCCACCGGGCGAATGCGCACCTTGGCGTTGTCCGCCACCGAGGACCGGCTGGTGGGTGGGCTTGATCTTGAGGCGACCCTGACCACCGGTTCACCGGTCTTCCAGCCGGGCCTGCTGAGCGACGCCGACGGTGGCATCGTCTATGTCGACGAGGTGAATCTGCTTGACGACCACCTCGCCAACCTGGTGCTCGACGCTGCTGCCAGCGGGGTGGTGACCACCGAACGGGAAGGCTTCTCCGTATCGATGCCCTCCCGTTTCGCGCTGGTTGGCACGATGAACCCGGAGGAGGGCCAGTTGGGCGCCCAACTGCTGGACCGCTTCGGGCTATGCGTTGACGTGGTGGCCGAACATGGCCTGGAAGAACGGATCGAGATCCTGCGTCGTCGGCTAGCCCATGACGCGAACCCTGCAGAATTCATCGACTCCTGGGCGCAGCAAGAGGCCAGCCTCGCCCAGCGCTTGGCCGCTGCCCGGACTGCCGTGGGCGAGGTCGAAGTCCCGGCACATATCGTCTCCAGCATCGCCGGACGCTGTCGGGAGGCAGGCACTGCGGGCCACCGGGCTGATCTGGCCCTCACCCTGGCTGCCCGGGCGCATGCCGCCTGGCAGGGGCGTGTGGTGGTGACCGAGGAAGATGTAGAACTCGTCGCGGAATTGGCTCTGGTGCACCGGCGCCGGGATCAGGAACCGCCTGATCCTCCTCCCCCACCCTCGCCCACCCCACCCGCAGAAGACCCATCCCGCGAGGAGCCTCCCGAGACCGACAACGAGCAACCCGACCCACCGGAGGAACCGGAGATCGGCCCCGACCCGAGCGAGGAACTGGTCTCCGAGATCGGGGCGTCGTTCAAGGTGCGTCCGCTGATCAGTACCCAAGATCGGGTCGCCCGCTCCAGTTCGGGCCGACGACGTCTCACCATCTCCGCAGACCAGCGTGGCCACCAGATCGGTTCGAGGTTCTCGGCCCACCCCGAGGATCTCGCCTTGGATGCCACTCTGCGGGCCGCCGCCGTGCATCAACGCCGGAGAAGACTCGGTCTGGCACCCGGTGATGGGCGGGAACATCTGGCGATCCTGGTAGAACGTGGCGACTGGCGTCGCAGGATCAGGATGCGACGCACCGGATCGGTGGTGGTGCTCGTCGTCGATGCCTCGGCCTCAATGGGGGCCCGCAATCGCATGGTGGCATCGAAGGGCGCAGTGCTGTCGCTGCTACTCGACGCCTATGTGAAACGTGACCAGGTGGCGTTGGTGAGTTTCCGGCGCACCGGAGCCGAGGTGCTGGTACCACCCACCTCCTCGGTGGAAATGGCCGAACGGCGGCTCCGAGAGATGCCCACCGGCGGGCGAACCCCGTTGGCCTCCGGCTTAATGGCTGCCCACGAGGTGGTGCGGCCACTGCTGCTGAAAGATCCTGCCATCCGGCCCATGGTGGTGGTGGTCACCGACGGGCGCGGGAATGTCGGGCTCGATGGAACTGTATCTCGCAATGCCACCGACGAGGCGATCCGGATCGCCACGAGGCTGCGTGCCGAACAGCGCATCAGCTGGGTGATCGTCGACACCGAGCCGACTGGGGTGATGTCGCGCGGGCGCGCCGGAGACTTGGCTAAGGCCCTGGGGGCCGAGAGATTCACCATCGAGAATTTGCGAGCCGACGACTTGGTGCAGATCGTCAACACCTCACAGAACCGTCAGGAGAACCGATGAAACGACCGAACTACCCCTTCGCAGCCATTGTCGGCCAGGATGAGATGAAGCTCGCCTTGGTCCTCACGGTGATCTGCCCCGACCTGTCGGGGGTGCTCATCCGGGGCGACAAAGGAACCGCAAAATCGACCGCGGTCCGTGGGCTGGCAGAGCTGCTTCCGGAACGCACCGAGGTTTCAGAAGGGGCTTTCCATCTAACCGAGTCAGAGTACCTCGAATACGCCGAGACGCTGGGGCTCGACCCTGCTGCAGTGTCCCGGACCACCACCAGCCGGGTCCCGGTCGTCGAGCTGCCGGTGGGGGCAACCGAGGACCGCGTCGCCGGGACCCTCGACCTGGAGACGGCCCTGACCCAGGGGCGGCGCAGTTTCGAGCCCGGTCTGCTGGCTGCGGCACACCGTGGCATCCTCTACGTCGACGAGGTGAACCTGCTTGATGACCATGTGGTCGACATCCTGCTGGATTCAGCGGCCATGGGGATCAACACCGTCGAGCGGGAGGGGATCTCGTTATCCCACCCGGCCCGATTTTCCCTGGTCGGCACCATGAATCCGGAGGAGGGCGAGTTGCGCCCCCAGCTGCTCGACCGGTTCGGGATGTGCGTGACTGTGCGCGGGGAGCAGGATCCGTCGGCCAGAGTAGAGATCATCACCCGCCGGATGGCTTTCGAGGCGGATCCGCAGGGTTTCGTCGATGACTGGGCCAGTGCATCCGGTGAGCTCGCGGCGCGGATTGCCCGGGCGATGGAATTGCTGGGCACGGTGACGATCGACCAGGATGTGTTGTTGCAGGTGGCACAAACCTGCGTGGCCGCTGAGGTAGACGGGCACCGCGGCGATCTGATGATGGTGCGCGCAGCCCGCGGCCTAGCTGCCTGGGATGGTCGAACCACCATCACCGACAAGGACCTGGCTGACGCCGCAGCCTTGGTGCTACCTCACCGGATGCGCCGCAACCCGCTGGATGTCATCGGCTAAGAGCACATGCACGGGAGGAACCCAGGAAGACCCGGTCGGCAAATTCTTCAGAGTGGTCCGCAGACCAGACGGTGCTCTCCTCTGCCAACAGCCAAAGAAGCGAGTCACAACGCGGTACGCGCAGGCCTTCCCGCGAGCACGTCGGTGATGTTATCGATGGCCAGCTTGCTCATCATCCATCTGGTCTGGCGGGTAGCCGAGCCAATGTGCGGCAGCAGCACAACGTTGTCCATCTCGTACAGGGCGGGATTGATTGTCGGCTCGTCCTCGTAGACGTCAAGGCCAGCACCTGCGATGCTGCCGGAATTCAGCGCATCCACCAAGGCGGCCTCGTCGACGCAGGCGCCGCGGGCGGTGTTGACGAGGAAGGCGGTGTCCTTCATCTGGGCCAGGGCTGCGGCGTCGATGATGTGCCGGGTCTCGGGAGTCAGCGGGCAGTGCAGGGAGACGACGTCACTGGTCTCCAGCAACTCGCCGAGTTCCACCCGGCGAGTTGGTGCGGTGTCTGGGTTGACCCCGTCAATTGCCGAGAGGTCCTTGTCGGAGCGGGATGAATAGACGACATCCATGCCGAGCACCGCAGCACGTCGGCCCATCGCCTCACCGATCTGCCCCAGCCCAATGATGCCCAATTGCGCGCCCTGCAGCCCAGTGCCGAGCATGAAGGTATGCGAATAGCGCCACGGCTTGTGGTCACGCACCCAACGTTCGGCCTCCCCTGCGCGACGGGTGACCATGAGCATCAACATGAAAGCGGTGTCGGCGGTGGCTTCATGTAGCACACCGGGGGTGGTGGAAACCTGGATGCCTCGTTGTTTCGCCGCTGCCACGTCGATATTGTTGAACCCCGCCGCACACTGAGCAATGATCTTCAACCCAGGCCCGGCGAGAGAGATCATCTCCGCATCAAGCGGATCGGATAGCGCAGACAAGATAGCATCAACCCCACCGATGTACGACGCGATTTCGTCGCGAGTCATGAACTCCTGCCCACCGATCACCTCATGGGTGACGGTAAGCAGGTCGAGGGCTTCGGGAAGCTGGGGTGCGGTAACGAGAATCCTGGCCATGGACCTAGCCTAGGACTCACCGCTCGCATGCACCGGGGAGTGCGTAGATCGGTACGCTGCCGACACCAGATACCTGATGCTAGGTTACCCGTTCAGCACCGGTTGGACCTCCCGTACACTCGGAATTTAGGAGGCACCCATGAATCAACCCGCTAGGAGAGCCGTGGCCATCACCAGCTTGGCCGCCGCCGGGCTGGGACTGACCACCGCGCAGATCCTCAACCAACCAGAGCCCTCCGACCACCGGGATCCGGGCGTCGTTCTAAACGAAGAACCCCCGGCGTCTTCCATCGTCCCCGAGCCAGCCGGGGCAACGTCCTCCCCCGCCCCGGAGAACCCGGCTCCCATCGGGGATGTGGCGACCGGTGCAGGCCAGCCAACCGGTGTGGGTCAACAGCCCACAGTTCCGGTCGACGATGATGCGGATGACAAAGACGACGACAAAGATGTCAAAGACGACAAGGACGACGATTAAAACCGGCGGCTCAGCCAGTTGTCCGGTTTCATCAGCTTCCGCAACGCGGCAGTCGTCCGGAAGGAATCGGACCGGGCCTCAGGCCAGGCGATAGCCCATGCCACGCACGGTCTCGAATCTTTCCTTCCCCAGCCTGGAACGCAGATAGGAGACGTACACGTCGACGACATTCGAGCCCGGGTCGAAGTCTAGGCCCCACACGGCGGCCAGGAGTTGTTCCCGGCTCAGCACCTGGCCTGGGTTACGCAGGAAGGTCTCAGCCAGCGCGAACTCCCGGGCCGAAAGATCCACCCATCGCCCATCCACCTGTGCCTTGCGACTTGCCAGGTCGAGTACCAGGCCCCGGTGTTCCAGACGCATGAGTTGGTGGACCTCGCCGCTGACCCGCAGCCGCAACCGGATGCGAGCCAGCAATTCCTCAAAGGAGAAAGGCTTGGGCATGTAATCATCGGCGCCACCTTCAAGCCCGGCCACCCTGTCGGCCACCGAGGATCGGGCGGTCAGCATGATCACCGGAGTGGCGACTCCCTGCCCCCGAAGCCGGTCGAGCACTTCGAAGCCGTCAATGTCGGGCAGCCCGACATCAAGCACGACGAGATCGATCCCGCCCTGCAACACCCATTCGACGGCCTCGTTGCCCGAGGTGGTGACATCGACCACGAAACCAGCTGCCCGCAGTCCTTTGGCCACGAAGGATGCGATGCGTTGTTCATCCTCCACCACCAGGATCCTGCTCATCCCCCGGCCTCCCTTCTTTCCCCGGTAGCATCCCAGGCCGGAAGACATAACGTGAAAGTGGACCCTTTCCCCAGCACCGATTCGATCTCCAGCACCCCGCCGTGTGCCCGTACGATCGACTCTACGATGCTCAGCCCCAGCCCGGAGCCGGGAACATAACCAACCACGTGACGCGCCCGCACCGATCTCTCCCGGATTCTCGCGAGATCCTCCACACCGATCCCCGTTCCCTCGTCGGTGACCCACATCCGCACCGTCTGCTCGCAGATCGCCGAACCGATAGCGATCACCGAACCCGGCTCGGAATATTTCACGGCATTCGAGGCCAGTTGCAGCCACGCCTGGGTCACCCGGACCGCATCAAGGCAGGCGACACCATCCGCGACCTGATCCAATCTCCACCGCCGGTCCCCGATCACCTCGGCCTTGCCCAGCACCGAGACCGTCAGGTCGGTGACCGAGCAGGGCTCGATCTTCACGAAATCGCTATCCACCGATCTGGCCAGCAGCAGCAGATCACCAATGAGGACTTCCATCCGGTCGAGTTCGTCGATTGCGATGTCCCGGACCATCATGGTGTCTTCGGGGTCGGTAGGGTCCATGAGTTCCAGGTGCCCGCGCACGACGGTCATCGGGGTACGCAGTTCGTGGCCGACGTCGTCCATCAGGTCGCGCTGTCCCTGGACCGCGTGCTGCACCCTGTCAAGCATCCTGTTGAATCCGTTCGCCAACCGGCCTAGATCGTCACGGCCATGAACCGGAACCCTACTCGTCAAATCTTTCTCGTTGATCTCCTCGGCAGCAGCCTGCAATTCCTCGATCGGCCGCAGCAGGCGATCCACCCCGATCCAGGCCAAACCCGTGGCGACCATGACGGCGATCCCCGCCGCGGCGAGGCAGACCAAGGTCACCGAATGCAGTCTGGCTGCTCGCGCGTCCAGGTCGATCACCTGCACCAAAGTTGCCCGCTGATCCCCCTGGCGTACCGGGACGACGAGCACGCGGTACTTGCGCAACTCGGTGTGCATCGTAGTAATCACGATCTCATCCCCGACGACGAGATCGGCGAGTTCATTGAGCAGTCCGGGGTCGTCGGCGGGACGCAACCGACCGGGATCGGTGGTAACCGTCATCAATTCGGTCCCGGAAAAACCCACGGCTCCCTCGTCGGTTCCACTGCCCTGATGTTCTAACCAGGTCTGGATCAGGTCCATCGGCCCGCTGAACGACGAACCGTCCGAGGGATCGGTATTTTTCCTGACCAACGCCAAGAAGCGATCCCTATCCGCGATCAAGTCGGCGTCGGCCTCTACCTGAAGGTCGACGCGTTGGACCACCGTGATCAGCACACCTGAAAACACCAGTGCTATGCAGGCGATCACGACCATGGCAGCGACGATCCTCGTTCTAAGAGTCATCGTCGTCCTCATCATCGGTGCGCCTCCGTGCCATTCATTGTCTGACGCCGACACCGATGACGCCAGCACCGATCGCTTCTTCCATGAAATCACCCCTTCCCATCCCAACGTGCACCCACCCGGCCCGGTGCCATCGGTCCCGGTCCAAGGCATTGCGACCGTCCACGATGATCTTGCGAGCAACCAGACCGCCCACCCACTGCGGGTCCAATTCGAGGTACTGGCGCCACTCGGTGGCTAGCACTACCAACTCGGCCTCGGCTAGGCCTTTCTCCAGATCGGTGGCAACGGCGAGATCCGGATGGGTGCGCATCACATTGGGCAGGCCACATGGATCACAGACTCGCACCAGGGCTCCGGCCCGCACGAGTCGACGGGCGACATCCAGGGCGGGTGAATCCCGGATATCGTCGCTGTTTGGCTTGAAGGTGGCGCCCAGCACGGTGACCTTGGTCCCCGCCAGCCCGCCGGGGCAGACTGCCTCGGCCAATCTCACCACCCGGGAACGGCATCCCAGGTTGATCCGGTCTACCTCCCTGAGGAAACCCACCGCCTGTGACACGCCGAGTTCCTCCGCCTGCGTCTGAAGGGACCTGATGTCCTTGGGCAAACAGCCGCCCCCGAAACCGATTCCCGCGTTGAGGAAGCGCCGCCCAATGCGGGGATCGTATCCGATGGCCTCGGCCAGCACCGACACATCACCGCCGGTCACATCACACATCGTCGCCATCGTATTGATGAAGCTGATCTTCGTTGCCAGGAAGGCATTGGCAGCCATCTTCACCAGCTCGGCGGTGGGGCGGTTGGTGAGAATCCGCGGGATGGCCTCGGCCAGCAGTTCTGCGTGGATCTCGTCCAGCACCCCGGCCGCATATGCGGCGCGCTCCGGGTCGTCGGATAAGCCGTAAACAATCCGGTCCGGGTGCAAGGTGTCGGCCACCGCGTGCCCCTCCCGCAGGAATTCCGGGTTCCACACGACCTCGGCCCCCAGGGGTTCCAGCCGATCAGCCAGCTGCTGCGCAGTCCCCACCGGAACCGTCGATTTCCCCACGACGATCGGGCGCAGTTCCGGGCGCAGCACCCGGGCCAGGTCATCAACCGCGGCCTCCAGTGCGGTGAGGTCCGCTGCCCCGCTGACCGGGGACTGCGGGGTGCCAACGGCCAGAAAGTGGACCTTGGCCTGTTCGAGTTCCGGCTCGGTTCCGGAGACGGCGAAGCGAAGCCTACCGCTGCGCAGGCCCTGATGCAGGATCTCCTCGAAACCCGGTTCGTGGAAGGGTGGGCGACCAGCCGACAGCTCCCGTATCCGGTGGGGGTCGGTGTCGACTGCTATGACCCGGTGGCCCAGCGAGGCCATCGCGGCGGCGTGCACCGCACCCAAGTAGCCACATCCGATTACTGATATCGTCATCATGATCTATTCCTTTCACTCAATGACATGGTGGAATGCATCGGCGCGGAGCACAGTGACAGCCAGTCGTCCAGCCATGGCAGCGCGGCGGGCCGGAAGGCGTGGACCATGGCCAGCCGCCAGCGGGCAGCCCGGACATATATCCCGAAGTCGACGGGTCCGATCCCGAGTCGGGTACACAACTCATCAAGCAGGCCCAGTACCAGTTCGGCAAGGTCTTCTTCCCACTGCCTCTGGGTCCGGGACAGCTCCACGTGGGCCCACAGATTGGCAACATCAAGAGCGGCCGGGGCCAGGCACATGGTGTCCCAGTCGACGACACCCAGCCGCTGCCCGTCCCACAACATCTGTCCAGGATGCAGGTCCCGATGGGCAACAACCAGCGGTGAACAGCTCTCGGTGACCGCCCGGCAAGCAGCTTCGATTCCCGGCTCCAGCCGGTCGAGATCAGCGCGGACCCCGAACTCCTTGGCTCGCAGGAACCAGCGCCGCAGGGTCTGCGCCTCCGCCTCGGGGCCGTGGGCTCGCAGACCGCCGGGATCATAGGCACAGACCCGGGGCCAGCATTCCACCAGTTGCTGCCACCCCTCAATGCCCGGGAGCCCCCACTGCGCCAAGGGCTGACCAGGCACGACCGTCATGGACAACCGGCACCCACTCTCCTCCAGCAATCGTGGATGAGCGATCCCGGCCCGTTCGCAGGCTCTAGCCGCGTCACGAAGAGCATCCGCCACCCCGGCGGGCTTGCCCACCGGGAGATGCTTGGTGATCCGTTGTCCCTCGGCAGTGACCGCGCGCCTGCCCAGGCGATGCACCAGAAGCCTCGCATCCGGGGACGGGGCCAGTGTGGGAAGCTCCGGATCACGACTAGGCTCGGCCAACTGCACCGCCCCTTGGGCATTGATGCACCCTGCGCGCAGCCGTCCTGCCCCATCGATCCACTCAAAGAGCAGACGGTGCCCCTTGTCAGGCCACGCCCGAGTGACCCCAGGAAGTTCTCGCAGCATGGTCATGGCAGACATGACAGGACCTCCTCCAGCCGGTCGAGGTGCTCAGCGATCTGCCGACGCCATTCGGGGTTGGCGGATCGCAGCGGTTCGCCCACCCGACGGGCCAGGCGCCGGGCTATCCCCGCCCTCAGGGCGTCGGGACCGGCCATTCCCCCGGCGCACCGATAACCTTCGACTAACCGATCGCCGGTCTCCTCATCGACCGCGGTGAGATAGGAGCCCAGGTCGTCAGCAGCAGCTCCCCAGCACGCGCGGTCGAAATCGGTGAGCCACAACTCACCGCTGCCGGGGTCATGCAGCACTTGGTCGGGGGATGCATCGCCATGGCACAACACCGTGGGCCCAAGCGAACCGGGGATGAGCGGGGCAAGCCGCCGGATACGCTCGGCCAATCGCTCATCGAGTTCCCGGATGATTCCCGCATTCGCCAGCATGCTTGCCGCCGGATCATCGCAACGGCGACGTAATTCCTCGGCGATCCTCGGCGGCAGCGCATCGCCGCAGGCATGCAACCCGGCCAGCAGGGCACCCACCGCGCCCGCGGTGCTCGGATCGGGATCAGCCAGCAGATCGGAGCCCGCGACGAAACAACGAATACTGGTGTGTGGATCGCTCCCGTCGTCCAGGCGCAAGGGCACCGAGAGATGAGCGCCCAGGAAAGCATCGAAATCCGGCCCCGGGGTTTGCGGGGCGACCGTGGTGCGCACCACAACGCCGCCACACCGAAGGACCACCCGGCGCAGCGGATTGTGCTTGAGCAGTATCTCGCCGGTGCCGCCGCCAGCGGCTCCCCGGATGACCTGCCACAGGTACGGGGCCAGCGCTGGATCGGTGTCCAAGCCGCCCCATTGGAGGAGAATCCCGTTGCCGAGCTCTTGCTGGTGCACCTGCAGACCGTGGGTACGGGCCCAACCCAGGACACCCAGCCCCTTTCGGTGAGCTCTCGGCCACAGGAATCGCAGCCAAGCCGCATCGGACGCTCCTGACGCAGCCACCGCAACAGAGGAGCCTGGCTTGATCCGTATCCGAGTGGCGGTGACGGGCTGCCCGAGACACGCCGTGAGGTGCTCGGAATCGCACACCATCTCAACGATTCCGCGAGTGGTTGCCTCAATATTCCGTACCATCATCGACCCCCACCTCCCGAGTTCTCGTAGGCCTGCACCCAAGCGCGGAAGGTAGGACTCTCGGCGAGCAACCGGGCGGGGGGGCCATCCAGCAGGATGCATCCTCGGTCGATCCACACCACCCGGGAACAGCGCATCGCCACCGCCACGTCATGGGTAACGGCCAGCAACGTCCGGTCGACGATCAACGGACGGATCGCATCCAGCACGAGCTCGGATGCCGCCGGATCGAGACCAGTAGTCACCTCGTCGAGAACGACAACCCGGGAATCGCGCAGCAACGCCCGGGCAATCGCCAACCGCTGCTTCTGCCCGCCCGAAACGGTACTTCCCCGCTCCCCGACCACAGTGTCGTAGCCATTCGGCCAGCCGACGATGAATTGATGGGCATTCGCCGCCCGGGCGACGGCCTCCACCTCCTCGTCGCTGGCATCCAACCTGCCCAGCCGGATGTTCTCTCGCACTGTGTCGGCAAACAGCACGGTGTCCTGGTGTAACAGGGCCACGCTGGAGCGCAACTGGGCCAATCCCAATTCGTCCAGCGGGTGCCCATCCAACAGCACCTGTCCGTCAACCGGGTCGATGGCCCGCACGAGCAGGGAGACCAGGGTGGATTTCCCCGATCCCGAGGGCCCAATGATCGCCACGTGTTCCCCGGGAGCGATCCGCAGATCAATATCATCGAGAACCACGACTCCCTCATAAGCGGCGGTGACGCCCCGGAACTCGATACGCCCACGTACCTTGTCGAGCACCACGGGATGGGATGGGTCAGTTATCTCCGAGGTGATCGCCATCAGATCGGCGACCCGTTCTCCAGATGCGGTGGCCCGGGAGATCCTCCCGGTGTACTTGGCCAGATCACGCATGGGTTTCATCGTGGTGCGCAGGTAACTGGTGAACAGCACAAGCTCCCCGGGGGTGAGGGCCCCCGACATGACCCGCAGACCTCCCCAGACAAGCACCCCTGCCGTCGCCACCCCGACGATGAGATCGGTGGCGCGTTCGAGCCCGGCAGCAAGCCCGACCGCACGCACCCCCTGGGTTACCGAGCTCTGACTGGCATCCCCGAATCTGCGCTCCACCAGGGATTCCAGCCCGTAAGCCTGAACGGTGCGAATCGAGGAAAGTGACTCCTGGGCGGTGTTGGCGAGTTCTGCCTCGCCACGCCGAGTCATCCGGGAGGCCATATTGATCCGCCCGGATGAACAGGAACTAACAACTGCGAAGGCCACGAAGCAGGCCACCACGACCAGGGCCAGCCCTGGTGATAGCACGATCATCACCACGCTCATGACCAGCAAGGTCAAAACATTGGCGAGCAGCGGCAGTCCCGCGGTGGTCGCGACTTCCTGGAGGCGCGCGATGTCCCCCACCAGCCGCTGCACGGTGTCCGCGCTGTGGTTGCGGGCATGGAATTGCTGGGGCAGCCCCTGCACGTGGTGGAACAGCCGGGCGCGCAGAGATGCCGCGACCCGGGCACCTACCGTCGCGAAACACACCGTCGCCAGATAATTGCCCAGAGCCCGGGCCGCGACGACCAGCAGATGCGCCACACCACAGGCGATGATGACCGTGATAGTGGCCGGTGAGTGGTCCACCGCAGCCCCCAGCCTGGATAGCACCGAATCCAGCAGGTATTTCATCGGCCAGGGCTCTAACACCCGGAACACAACGTCGGCCATAAGGGCCAGGAACCCACCACAGATCATGGCTCGCTGCGGCCGCAGTTCTGGGGCAACCAGGCGCAGTGTGCGGCGCAGCGGACTGCGGTGAGCCCGGGGCGGTTCACTCCTGCGCGCCATCACTCACCCCCACTGTGCCAAGGATCCGAGCAGCCACCCGATCCCAACCGTGTTCCTGCACCGCCCTGGACCTGGCCTGCTCCCCCATCCGGGCGCGACGGCCCGGATCGAGCACAAGTTCATCGATGGCAGCCGCGAGGCCGGATGGGTCGGAGGGATTCACCAGCAGCCCAACCCCGTCCAGCAGTTCGGGGAGTTGCCCCACCCGGGTGCCGACCACCGGGAGCCCGGCCGCCAGGTATTCGAAGACCTTCAGCGGGGAGAAATACTGGTTCTGTTCCCCACCCAAGTCGGGATAGGGTGCGACAGCCACTGCTGATCCCGCGAGATGGCCGGGAACCTCCCAGGGTGCGACGGCCCCCCGGAAGTCGGCATCAATCCCCAGCCCGTCAGCCAGTTCCTGCAGTTCAGCACGGCACGGTCCGTCGCCAATGATCCGCAGTTGCCAGTCGGTGCGCGCGCAGGCTGCTGCCCGGACCAGGTCATGCACCCCGTGCCATGGTTTGAGAGTCCCGATGAAGGTCACCACTGCGGTTGACGGATCCTCAGGGTGGGGAAAGAACCTGGCCGGGTCAACCCCGTTGGAGATGGTGTGTACCCGGGTGCAGCCGGTAACGCCACGCACCCAGTCACTGACCTGGTCGGATACACACACCACCGATGCCGCCGCATCCACCTGGGTGCGCAGGGCCACATGAGCGCCCGCCACATCAACCAGCGTGCGATGGTCGAGTTGTTCGGTGATCAGCGGGGAGTTCACCTCCAGCACCCCGGGGCAACCGGTGACGGAGTTGACTTGAGCCAACACCGTGGAGAACAGGGAGTAGCGCTCATAGACAAGATCTGGTGGATTCTCCATCAGGCGATGAGCGACGATCTGGCTTGCCTCCACTTGGGCGGCCTCACGCTGTGCTGGGTCGGTGCCCACAACGGGTACCACCTGCACCGGCACATCGGTGAGATCACCGGGGACGGCATCACCAATGCGACAGGCATGGATCTCCACCTGATGCCCCAGCTTGAGCAGTTCCCGGACCATCGCTTGGATGTGGACGCTGGCTCCCTTGGTCCCGAACACCGGGATGCCGGGATCGAGACATACATAGGCAACTCTCATGAGGTCCTCCCCGAGGATTCCCAGGCCGACAAGGTGGCCGCCTGGACTCGCGAGTCGTACTCGGCCTCTATGAGTTCCCGGGCGCGTCCAGCCATGGCACGCAGTTCAACCCGCCCGTTGGCGATTTCCTGCAGGGAATCGGTGAGGGCTGCGACGTCGCCCGGTGGGATCAAGATCCCGGTTTGGCCGTTGACGATGACTTCCGGCAGACCGCTGACCGAGGTAGCGATGACCGGGGTGCCCACCGCCATCGCCTCAAGGACGACAGTGGGCAGTCCGTCGATATTCCCGTCGGCGGCCACCACACACGGTGCGACGAAGACGTCTGCATCGTGCAGCAGGTCGATCACCTCCCGCTGGGAGCGAGATCCAAGAAGTTCGATATGTGAGCCCAACCCTTGAGCATCGATGAGTTCCTGCAGCTCATTGCGCAGTTCCCCGTCACCGGCGATCCGGGCCTCGACCTCGGTTCCTGCCCGGACGAGTTCCCCGATGGCAGTGATCATGTCGGCGAACCCCTTCTTCGGCACGAGCCGCCCGACTCCGAGCACTCGCAACCGGCCCCGGAGTGCCTGCCGGGGCGGACGGAACTCGAAGCGATCCAGTTCTAGGGCATTGCGGCACAGGACCACTCGGGCCCCGGTTCCGGCCAGTACCTTGTCAAGGTGGGCCAGGTTGAAGCTGCTAATGGCAATCACCCGGTCTGCATCGCCACAGATCCGCCGTAGCCAGACGGGGTCCACAGATTCGTGGTGGATATCCTTGGCGTGGGTGGTGAGGGTGTAGGGGACACCGGTTAGCCGGTGGGCAACCCACGCCATCCGCCCGGCCAGCGAGGCGAAATGGGCATGCAAATGGGTGATCTGATCACGCATCACGGCCCGGGCCAACCCGACGCCCTGGGCTACCTCGTCGGCGGGAAGCTGGGCGAGTTCGGGAAGGATTCCGGCGAAGCGTTCCTGCATCCCAGAACCGACCAAATCGCGGCCCAACTGCTCCCAAAATAAATCGGCTTGCTGGGGGCGCGGCAACCAACTCACCTCAGCTTCCACCCTGGCGATTTCCGGGTGGAAGCGGGCATCGGTAGTCGGACGCAAGGCGTAGATGCGCAGATCATCGCCCAATTGCTGACGGGCGAGAATCTCGGTCACGACAAAGGTCTCTGACAAGCGAGGATAAACCTTGAGAACGTAGCCGACCCTGGTCATCGTCCCGCACCTGCCTTCCGGGATGGGGTATCGAGCAACCGGGCAGCCAGGCGGACCACCCCGTCGAGCCCATCGCGGTTCACCGAACTGCGGTCGACACGGCGGCGCACAGCCTCCGACAACCACCGTTCCAGTCCGGCGGTGGACAGCTCATCGGATCTGGTGAGATCGACGATTCCGGCCCGGTGCAGGGCCTGTGCCCTGATTAACTGCTCGCGACGGGGACGTTCCCTGGGTACCAAGAGAGCCGGCGTACCGGTGGCGAGGATTTCGCAGGTGGTGTTGTAGCCACCCATGGACATCACCGCCGAGGCATTCCGGATTCGAGCGCTCATGCCCCGGCAAATTGCCGCCACCCGGGTATCTGGCGGGGCTGCCGCAGCGATCGCGGTGTGAGCGGCGTGGTCAAACTGTGGTCCGGTCACAACCAGGTGGCGGTGCCCAGCGGGTGGTTGCACGCCCACGGCTGTTTCCAGCAGACGGGCACCGTCGGCACCACCGCCGACCGTGGTCAGGACATATGGCGTTGTCTCAACATCGATTCCATGCTCGGCCAGTTCCCTTCCGTAGGACAGGTATCCGGTGAACCGGACCATATCGGACAATTCCTGGGGCACCTCCCCGGTCAAGACCGGGTCGTGCACCGTGCGGTCCCCGTACACCCAGATCTCATCAATGCACTCGCGCACCGCCTTGATGTCGCCGAGGCCCTGCCACTCCCCGCTCATCACCCGGGGGTCATCCAGCACTTCCCGCAGCCCCAGCACCACCTTGGCACCGGGATGCTCCGAGCGTAGACGCTGCAGCGGAACTCGCAATTCGCCCTGCACTCCGAAGACATGGCGGTCGACAACCACCAGGTCGGGAGCGAAGCTGATCAGCGCTGCTTCCAACAGATTCGAACGCAACCCCAGCAGCGCCTGCGTGTCACCGAACATATGGCGAGCGCGATATCCGTCGTTCGTCTTGCACACCCCCGGGAGGACGAGCCGGTCGAAGCCGGACGGCAGCCGGAACATGTCATTCGTCGCGACACCAGACAGCATCAGCCCGGTGAGTTTGCGGCCCGTATACCCCGGCAGATGCTGAGCCATGTGGTGTGCGATGGCCAGGTTGCGACGCACATGTCCCAACCCGAGCGAATCGTGGCTGTAGAGAACCATCTTGTGAATCTGGCCTGACATGAGCACTCCTCCCCTGTTGTTTGTCCTCGATAACTACCCTCGCCAGGCTCGGTCAGAGGAGGATGAGCCGCGGATGAGAAATCTCCAATGAAACGCTGACCAGCATGGATTCATACAAACCCACCCCCGGTGCCTGGCGCCCGGTACCGGGTACTAGGGTGGCCCCATCGAGCACGGGGAATCCGGTCGAAATCCGGGACTGTCGCGCAACGGTGAGGCATCACGCCAAGTCCGAAAACCGTCTCGATGTCCTTGCAGGCGGCCGCGCTGAACGGCCCGGAACGAGAGAAGCGTGCATGTTCTCCGAGTCATCGTGGCATCGGCCACTCGCTCTGCCCACGCGTCGGTCGTCCAAACCGTCCAGCATCACGGTTCCGCCAGGCAAAGCTTCACAGCGGGTAAAGTTTCACAGATTTCGAATGATTGATTATCATTCTCGTTTTGTGGCTGCTACCTGCCCCTGACGACCATGAAAGCTAACCATGAGAAGAACCTACACGGCGCTTGCCGCCGCCCTCCTGTTCGCCGGCCTCGTCGGCTGCGGGGGAACATCCGCCTCGTCCAATAGCGGACCAGCCTCCGACGGGGGCGACGCCAAGAAGGTCATGAGTTGCACCGAAGAGCTCACCTTCACCAAGCCACCGGAACGCATCCTGATGCTCTCGGAAACTGACTTCCCAATCCTTCACGACCTTGGACTGGACGACAAGATCATCGCCCGGGCCGGGGTGGACAAGGTCTCCATGGATGATGACCCCGAGCTTCGAGCGGCCCTCGACAAGATCCCGACGATTGAGGCCGGCAATACCGGCACCGGTGGCGCGAAGATCACTACCGAGGCTGCCCTGTCGGTCAATCCCGATGTTGTCTTCGGCTACGACAGCGGAGTCGACCGCAACGGCCTGCGCGAGGCCGGAATTCCTCTTTACTCCCCCGATGCCTTTTGCGACTCCAACCCGACGACCCACGCCGACTGGAGCCTGGTGAACACCGAGATCGACAAGGTGGCAACCATCTTCGGTGTCGAGGACAAAGCTACGACGTTAAAGACCGAGGTGGACGCCAAGGTTGCCGAGATCAAGAAGAATGCGCTCACCGGCAACCAGACCGCAGTTGCCCTGTACCTGATGAACGGCCAGCAGGATTTCTATGCCTACGGGACCTCGTCGATGGTCCAGCCCATCTTTGAGGTGAATGGTCTGAAGAATATCTACGACGACACCACCGAACGGGTTTTTGACGCCTCAATGGAGGCCCTGCTGGACCGCAACCCGGACTGGATCGTGGTGCTGGTTTCCGAGATGACCAATGAGGAAGCCCAACGTACCCTGGCATCCCTCCCGGGCTCCGGTGATCTGAAGGCCGTGCACGAGAACCACGTCGTTTACATCCCCTTCGCCCTCACCGATCCGCCGACGACCCTGTCATTGAACGGCGCCAACCGGCTGGGGGAACTCATCACCAAATGAACGCCAGCGAAATGATCAAGACCATCAGAGTCGTCGCCGATGAGGTCCCAGCTCTGCGCGATGCCTTATACCCCCTGCGATCCGGCCGGATCGTGTGCCTTCCCTACCCCATGACCGATCCCGCATCGACACTCAGGGTGGACGGGGCCTCACTTCTCGGAAATGAGTTGACCTCGCATGGGTGATCCGCACATGACTCCCGATCAACTGCTGGAGGCCTGGCACGACCAGCAGACGGCTTTCATTGAGTTCCGTGAGATGCGCACCCGCACGATGGTGCGGGTGCTGGCCCACCTGCAGTCCGGGCTCGACCACCCCATCCGGGTGCTCGACCTGGCCTGCGGGCCCGCATCCCTGGCGACGGAGGTGCTGGCGGCCATCCCAGGAGCGAGCGCCGTCGGGGTAGACCGTGACCCAGTCCTGTTGCGCCTGGCTAAGGAGACCAACCAGTTCGGCGAGCGCCTGCAGATCGTCGACGCCGACATTACCGACCCGACCCTGCCCGAGCAGCTCGGCGGGCGGATCTTCGACGCGGCGATCAGCGCCACAGCACTGCACTGGCTGGACCCCGGCGAATTGGTCAGCCTCTACCAACACCTGCCCCGGATGCTCGTCGATGGTGGCGTATTCCTGAATGCCGACCACCTGTACTACGACCAGCGAACCCAGGCTGGGCTGGACGCCCTGGCGGTCTCGCTGCGCGACAGTTTCCAGGTGAACCACATGGAGCAGGGAGCGATGAGCTGGGATGACTGGTGGCAAGCCGCCACCACGATGCCCGGCTGGGAAAAGGATGCGCAGCGGCGCCAGCAGGTCTGGGCCAACGACCACCCGACGGTCAAGGTCAGCACCGGTTTCCACCTGGCAGCCCTGCAAGCGGCCGGGTTCATCGAGACCGACCAGATCTACCAGTGGTTCGACGACCGGATCATCTTCGGTCGGCTTGCCTGACCAAGCGCGGTGGCCGGGAATCGCGGCACCCGGCCACCGCTCATCACTGATGATTCTCAATTGAAACCAGAATCAACCAGCCGGGGAGACTCCCCCTCACAAACACATCCCAGACAAAATCACGACTGCGTCAGGAAGCCATGACGACCAATCCCATCGAAGCCAGCCACCAGTCGGCCAGCACACCCACCGATGCGGTGATCTACCTGGCACGGACCCGGCGCCGCACCATGCGTCGCAAGCGCGTCCGAGTGATCATCCTGGCCATCGCCATGGTGCTGACCCCGCTGCTCACCGTCACCATCGGCCCAGCTGCGGTGCCGGTCTGCGACGTCATCGGGGTGATCATGAGTCATATCCCCGGCCTCGACGTGAATATCACCTGGAGCCGTGCCGTAGACGCAATCGTGTGGCAAACCCGGCTTCCCCGCATCATCACTGGCTTAGCAGTCGGGGCGATCCTCGGAGTGGCCGGTGTCGTTCTCCAGGCACTGGTACGCAACCCGCTTGCCGAGCCTTATGTACTGGGCGTCTCCTCGGGGGCCTCTACCGGCGCAGCGACGGCGATCATCCTCGTCGGTGCTGCTTCCTCGGCCACCACAGGAGCCTTCGCCTTCGTCGGTGCCTTAGTGGCCACCTCCGCGGTGATGGCCATTGCCGGACGCGGGAACTCCCCACTGCATCTCATCCTCGCTGGTCTAGCTGTCGGCTTCGGCTTCCAGGCCCTGACCAATCTGCTGATCTTCTCCTCCGGCTCCCCAGAAACCTCCCAATCCGTCATGTTCTGGATGCTCGGCTCCCTGGGCCGGGTACTGTGGGCCCAGGTTCCGCTGGTCACCGTCGTCGCCGTGCTGCTGACTATCGCCATGGCTATCTGCGGTCCCATCCTTGATGCCTTGGCATCCGGCGACCGCACGGCTCAGTCTGTCGGGCTCAACCCGGCCAAGGCCCGCATCATCTTCCTGGTCCCAGTGTCGGCAGCCATCGCCCTAGCCGTCGCCGCGGCGGGCGGTATCGGCTTCGTCGGGTTGATCATTCCACACATCATCCGCAATTTGGTCGGCCATTCGCACCGCTATCTGGTGATCGGTTCCGCCCTGGCCTCGGCGTTGTTTCTGGTATGGACCGATGCGGTGGCCCGGATCATCTTCGCCCCGGCCGAATTGCCGATCGGCGTAATGACCGGGCTGATCGGGGCTCCTTTCCTCACCTTCATGGTCGCCCGGCGACATCAGATCGGCTGAAGGAGCACATCGTGATCGAAGCAACTGACATCGTTGTAGAACGAGGTGGCCGCACCATTCTGCACGGGGTAGAGATATCCGCCCAAGAGCGGGAAGTGGTCGGCATCGTCGGCCCCAACGGATGCGGCAAGTCCACCCTCATGCTGGCCCTGCACCGCAGCCTGGAGTTGGCAAGCGGCAAGGTCATCGTCGACGGGGACGATGTCAAGCAGCTGAAGCGACGCGAAATCGCCACCCGGATCGCTGTCGTCGCCCAGGAGCGGGAGGCAGCCCTTGCCCTGTCGGTACGGGATTCAGTGGCTCTGGGCCGACTGGCCTCCCGGTCGATGACCTCCTATGGAGACGAGACCGATCAGCACCTAGTCGACGAGGCCTTGGTGCGGGTGGACCTGGTGGAGTTGGCCGATCGGCTGGTCACCGAGCTGTCGGGTGGCGAGCGGCAACGGGTGATGATCGCCCGGGCTATCGCCCAGCAGGCCACTCACTTGCTGCTCGACGAGCCGACCAACCATCTCGATCTGCACCATCAATTCGCTTTGCTCGACCTGATTGCCGAGTTGAAATGCACCACTGTGGTGGTATTACACGATCTGAACCTGGCTTCCCGGTGCTGCGACCGGGTCGTGTTAATGAACCAGGGGCTGGTGGTCCGCGCAGGCACTCCTGAGGAAGTACTGACCAGCGAGAACCTATCGTCGATCTACCAGCTAGAGGTAGAGACGATCACCCACAACGGACGCCCCTACCTCATCTTTGACAAGCCTGATAACACCCAATGAGCCCCTGCCTGCGCGGGGGATGGGGAACACGGTCCATGAGAATCACCAAGCGACCGCAACACCTGGGGCGTTGGTCGTCCGCAGCCGATGTCAACCCCGACGGCAGCTGGGCGATGGTCTGGGATACGGCGCTCAGCGATGGCTCCCTAAACACCTGAGGGCGGGGACCAGATCAAACTGGTCCCCGCCCTCAGCAGATGGTACCTGGCTCAGCCGATGGTCCCTGTCTTGGGCATCTTGCGCTTCTTGCTGGGCTCAGGAGCTCCGGGTGTCGCAGAAGCACTCGCACTCGGTTCCTGAGCCGATGCACTCGGTTGAACCGAAGCTGAGCTGCTGGGCTCAGGGGTTCCGGGTCCGGGTGTCGCAGAAGCACTCGCACTCGGCTGGCCCGAAGCTGAGCTGCTGGGCGCAGGGCTACTGGATGGCGTCGGAGTACCGATGACCGGACCGGTGATCGCCTCAGTGGTTCCCTGAACATTGTCGAAGACCACCAGCATGTACCCGAGCACGCCGAGATCATCGTGCACGGCCTCGTTGGTGTTGATCGTGATCTCGTGGGATGCGTTCTTGTCGACGCTGAACACCTGGCCGTCGGTGAAGGCCTTGTTCGCTGGATCGTAGTAGGCCTTATCGTCGATCGAGTCAAGCCCCAACACGCTTGCCACGTTGCTGGCCGCGACATGGTAAGAGAACTTACCGGTGACCCCAATATCAGATGCCTTGACCTCCATGATCACCGTGCTGGAGTCGGTGGGTGCCAAGGTGCCAGTTCCGGTGGCAGTGACCCTTCTGGTGCGCAGGTCACGGATGAAGATCGCGGCCACGCCATTGGCGGTCTGGGTGTTGACCAGACCGGAATCAGTGCTGAATACCTGGTAATCATCGATTCCATCGAGATCCCTGTCGATGTACACGCTGTGCATGATGCTCGCCGGGTTGGAGAACCGTGAACTGGAGTTCAGAGCGAATGCCAAGGTCTGGTTTCCACCCTTGTCGTAGGATGCCACACCTGCGGCAGCCAAGTCCTGTCCGACATCGAACTTCTCGTCGACATCCTCCGAATCCTTCAGACCCCAGGTGAACAGCATGGACCTTGCATCGACCCCGCCGCCATTGTTGGCGAAGGTCACCTTCGAATCGGTCCTGGTGTCGAACACCTGGTTGCCCACCACATTCGAGGTCGACCTCGGTGCCAGCAAATAAGGCAGGCTGAGTACCTTCCCTGCCTGGTCAGTGAACCTGACGTTGCCGGATACCTCGTAAAAGTTCGGCTTGGTGGCGTCGGCGATACTCGAAGGAACATCGGAGGCCTTGACCGACATGGTGACTGGCACCGTGGCGGTTCCCCCGGCCGGGATCGTGACGTCGGTGACTCCCAAGCTCACCGATGCAGGCAGCGAGCGGCTGGAGGCCTCCACAACACCGTGCAGGGTGACGGGGCTGGTTCCCTTGTTGACCAGGGTGACCGTACGATTACCAGTCCAGGAGTCAGAGAACTCTGCATAGCCGAAACTGATCGCCGGATCACGCACATCCGTGCCGTTAACCGCGGTCGAATCGGACCAAGCCAGCACAGAAGTGTTGACGGCTTCGAGCGGATCAATGAGCCCGCCACCGCGGCTGGTGCCGTAATCCGGAACCTTTTGCGAATCCGCAGTGGACACCAGCGCCGATGCGATTTCCTGATTGTTCCAGTCCGGGTGCGCCTGGCGTACCAGGGCCGCGATGCCCGCGACATAGGGGGAAGCCATCGAGGTGCCGGACTCAACCTTGGCCTGGGTGCCTGAACCGACCAGAGCCGAAGAGATGGATACACCGGGTGCGGTCACCGTCGGACGAACCGCAGAATCACCAGAACGTGGACCGGCCGAAGTGAAGGATGCGAACCCGGCGAAGCCCGGATTGGCCATCGGACCAGCTGTCAGGGAGATCTGTTGCCCGTCGGCGGCCAGCAGTGCTGCCCCATCGGATGACTTCACGCCCAGGAAGGGAATAGTGACCTGCACCGGGTCGCCGCTTTCCGGATCCTGGTTGATTTCACCTTCAAAAGGAGGCAGTGAATCGGTGGAGTTCACCATGATCACACCCTTCGCGCCGTACTGTTGCCCAAGCACGGCCCGGCGGGTCCGGGCGCAGCTGGCGCGCCTGGTAACGACGATCTTGCCTTGAACCTGCGGGCCCCACATCGCCGCATCACACCCAGTGGCGATGCTGTTGCCTGAGCGCAGCACGACGAGCTGCCCGTCGGCGGGCAGCTGGGCGTTGTTGGCATTAATGGCCTGGAGCTGGGCACCCGACACGTCCAGCGTGGCACCCGGATGTACCTCAGCGGGATCATTGGCAGCGACGGAGACGACACCGGGCGCGACGCCCGGAGAACCGGTCAGGTAGGGCGCGGGACCGGAGTTGCCGGCCGATGCGACAACCACCACACCCGCGGCAACGGCATTGGCCACGGCCTCCGAATCTGGCTCGCCGGACCGCCCGAAGGAGGATCCCAGGGAGAGATTCACCACGTCCATGTGGTTGTCAACCGCCCAGTCCATGGCCTCGGTCACCAGATCCGTGCTGCCGTCACAGCCAAACACCCGCAACGCATAGATGTCTGCCTCCGGGGCGGTACCCGGGCCCACGCTGAAGTCGTTGTTGGTGAAGGTATCGGCGTTGTAAGGGCCGGTGTATTGAGTCCCGTTGGCCGAGACCCCGGAACCAGCAGCGGTACCAGCGACGTGGGTGCCGTGCCCCGCAGTCGCGCAGTCGATCGGATTGTCGTCGGGAACCGGGGCGTTATGGCCCGTGTAGGCATCGCCGGCGAAATCGTGCCCACCCTTGACCCGGGTACCCGCCATCTTCGACTGGTCATTCACCGCAGTGGCCTCCGCGAAAGCCGCTGCGGTTCCTGGTCCTCCGAAGGTCGCGTGGGTGTAGTCGATGCCCGTGTCGACGACGGCCAGCTTCACGCCCTTGCCCGTGTAGCCATTCGGAGTGCCGGATGCCCAAGCAGCCGGGGTGCCGGTGTAGGGCACGGCAACGACATTGGACCTCTCATGACGGGGAATGGAATGAATACCCTCCACCCCGTCAAGCTTGCCCAGCGCTTCCAGTTGGTTTGCATCGATGGTGACCCGCATACCGTTGTAGGCCGATTGCATCTGGGATTCGGTGCTTCCGCCGAGACCTTGGATCGCCTTCGACAACCGCTCCTGGTTAGAACGCAACTCGGACTTGAGGCGTTCCTCAGTACCCGGGTCAAGCTCTCCCCCGTTCTTCGCCTCGACAACGGCCACCGGATCATCGGCCAGCTGGACCATGACAGTCACCCGCTGGTCGGTACCGATGAGATCTGCAAGATCCGAATCGACGGGCCCGGAATTCGACGAGGGTACGGCCAGATCGGCCAAGCTACCCACCGGGTCGTCGGCCATGGCCAGCGACGTCGGCACGGTGAGGGACACCAGGCCGGCAATCACCAGCAACCTTCGCAAACGCACGGAATACCTCCTCGTTCTGCACGCTCACCGGCGCCCGGACAAGGGAGAAGGCATCGCTCCCGGGAGCAGTGACAACGCAACATTCGGGGCTCACCATCTGAGCCCCGTCCCCTGAACTGTAAAAGATCTGAAAGATTTTGGGGACTTTCTCGGCGTGTCTTTAGATAGGCGTTACCAAAAGGCTGATTCTTCCCCGACGCCACCGGGTCGGGGCTTCCGGTGAGCCTCTTGACGGATCTACGATCCAGTCATGTCCCTGCGCCCCATTGTTCTCCTCGCAACAGCGGCCCTGGTGCTGGCCGCCTGCGGTCCCGCATCCGAGAACACGAACCCAACAACGCCCGCAACCACAACGAGCCCCACAGACGAATCCCCCGCAACCACATCCGCGCCTCAACCGACCGATCAGTCCTCGCCCACAACGACTCCCGGAGACACGCCCATGCCCACCACCAGCCAGGACTTCCCCACATCAGATTCATCGCAACGACTGGAAGCCGTGCAGGCCGACCTTGCCGAGCGAGGTGTGACCGGAGAAGTGGTCGTGGTCAGTTCCACGGCCATGACATGGAACGACGGTTCGCTGGGCTGCCCACAACCCGGTCAGCAGTACACCCAAGCCCTGGTAGAGGGGTGGCAGATGATCGTCACTGTCGGCGACCAGACCTACGATTACCGTTTCGCCAGCTCGGGAGCACCGCTGCTGTGTGAGAGCCCGCTTCCCCAGGTGACCGACGGACCGGGTGCCCCGCCCTCGGCACGGTAAGCGAACCGCGCCGAGGACAGGACGCATCATGACCGCCACAGCCACAGCGGTTCATTCCCCTATTGCCATGCGGTCAGGGCGCAGCAGAGGTGACGGCGGCTGCCTGCTTGGGGTCGGTTACTGGACCGGTGACCGCTTCCGTGGCGCCTTGGGCATTGTCCAGGGTCAGCACCATGTACCCAAGCACTCCGAGATCCTTGGCGACGGTCTCGTTGACCGCCAACTCAACGGTCTGCCGGGCGTCGGGGGCGAGCCTGAAGAGCTGACCATCGGCAAAGGCCTTGTTCGTCGGATCGTAGTAAGCCGTCCCATTGACCACGTCGGTAGCGACCCTATCCTCCGTATTCGCTGCCTTCGCACCATAGGCAAATTTCCCGTTTACTCCGACATCGGAGGCCTTGATCTCCAGAATGATCGAGCTTGAATCGCTGGGTGCCAAGGGCAGGAAGCCGGCGGCAGTCGCTTTGTTCGTCTTGAGGTCCTGGATGAATATCTCCGGATAACCGACAGGGCGCACACCGCGGGCCACACCTGCGTCCTCGCTGTACACCAGGTAGTCATTGACCCCGTCGAGGTCTTTGTCGATGGTGATGGAGAAGATGATGCTCGCAGGATTGGAGAACCGGGAACTGGAGTTCACCGCGAAATCCAGGTAGGTTTGCTCGCCCTTCTTGAAGGAGGTCACACCCACCGATGAGATGTCCTGTCCCACATCGGAGCCGTCGTCGGGAATATCGGCCGGGTCCTGCAACCCCAAGGTGAACAGCACCGACGTTGCCTCGATGCCACCTCCCTTGTTGGTGAGAGTCACCTCGGATTGCGTCGCGGTCTTGAAGGTCTGATCAGCGCTCACCTTGGAGATCACCCGCGGGGCCAGCAGATAGGGCAAGGTGAGTTCCTGGCCCGCGTCGGTGGTGAGCCGCACGATGCCGGATACCTCATGGAAATTCTGCTCCTTCGGATCGACCATGCTCGACGGCACATCCGATGCCTGCACGGTCATGGTCACCGGGACCTTCGCGGTTCCCCCAGCGGGCACGGTGACCTCCGGCGAACCGAGAGTGACCGAGGCTGGCAGCGATTTGCGGGAAGGTTCAATGACCCCGTGCAGGGTAACCGGCTGGTCGCCCTTGTTCACCAAAGTGATCACCCGGTCCCCCGTCCACGATCCGACGAATTCGGCATAGCCGAAGCTGATTCCCGCATCGGTGATCTGGGTCCCGTCAACGGTGGTGCTGTCCGAATAGGCGAACACGGAGGTGTATACCACATCAATCGGATTGATCAATCCTCCGCCAAGGCTAGGACTGTGGTTGGCAACCCGATCTGTGTCCGAGGTTGAAACCATCGCGGCAGCGATCTCCTGGCTCGTCCAGTCGGGATGGGCCTGCCGCGCCAGCGCTGCGGCCCCGGAAGCGTGCGGGGTTGCCATAGACGTACCGGAAAAGGCCTGCGCCTTGTTGCCCGACCCGGCCACCGCCGAGGAAATGCGCACCCCGGGTGCGGTTACCGTAGGACGAACCGCCGAATCACCGGAACGCGGGCCCGCGGAGGTGAAGGCTGCCAGATCCGTGTACCCGGGATTGGCCACCTGGTTCTTTGTGAGGCTGATCTTCTTATCATCGGCACCCAGCAGGGTCTCTGCGGTCGAGGATTTGACGCCCAGGAAGGGAATCGTCACCTTGAACGGGTCTCCTGTCCCTGTGTCCCGGCTGATCTCACCGATGAATGGGGGCAGTTCATCGGCGGAGTTCACCATGATGACGGCCGCTGCACCGTATTTCTGGCCGTGCACCACTCGCTGTATAGAAGCGCATTTGGCATCACGGCGGACGACGACGATCCGGCCCCGGACCTTGGCGCTGTCCCACTGGGGGGCATAGCACCCATTGGCGATCTGGTCACCCTCGCGCAATACCTTGACTTTCCCTTTGGCAGGAAGTTCTGCGCCATTGATGTTGATCGCCTCAATCGTCGAGGCGCCCACCTTCAGATCAGCGCTGGGGTAGGTAGCCGCCGAGTCATTGGCCGCCACCGAGACCACTCCGGCGCCGGTACCGGGAGAACCGGTGAGGTAAGGTTCAGCGCCGGAATTGCCGGACGCTGCCACAACGACTACCCCAGCCGCAACGGCATTGGAGACCGCGACGGCATCGGGGGAATCGACCCGCCCGAAGGAGGATCCCAGCGACAGGTTCACCACATCCATGTCATGAGCGACGGCCCAATCCATGGCCTCGGTCACCAAATTCGTGGTACCGCTGCAGCCGAAGACTCGCACCGCATAGATGTCTGCTTCGGGAGCCACCCCTGGGCCGACCGCGAATTCGTTGTCGGTGTGGGTGTTTTCGTCATAGGGGCCGGTGTAGGTAGAACCGTCGGCACGTACCCCAGAACCAGCCGCAATGTTGGCAACATGGGTGCCGTGTCCCGCAGGACCTCCCTGGTCTGCCACACAGTCGATCGGGTTCTCATCTGGCACTGGGGTGTTGTCGCCATTGTAAGCGTCACCGGCGAAATCGTATCCACCCTTGACCCGAGTACCCGCCATCTTCGACTGATCATTCACCGCAGTGGCCTCGTCGAAGGCCGCTACGGTACCTGGTCCTCCGAAGGTCGCGTGGGTGTAGTCGATGCCCGAATCGACGATGGCCACCTTCACGTTCTCGCCCGTATAACCACCAGCAAACCCATTGCCTTGCCAGGCCACAGGGGCACCGATGTAGGGCACGCTGACGACGCTAGACCGATCGTGTTGGGTGATGGCGTGGACTTGCTTGATTCCCTCAAGTTTTTCGAGGTCGCTCAGCCGATTCGAGTCGATGCTGACCCGCATCCCGTTGTAGGCAGACTGCATCCGGAATTCGATGGAACCCCCGAGGGCCTCAATGGCAGGAACGATGCGGTCCTGCTCAGAGGCGATATCGTCGCGCACGCTCTTCTCGCCCGATTGGTCGAGGTCACCGCCATTCTTCGCCTCGGCCGCGGCGACCGGGGCCTTCGGCAGTTCAACCATGACGGTCACTCGCTCATCAAGCTGCTTAAGTTGATCAATGCCTGCATCCTGCCCGGTATCCAACGGACCAGAACTGGCCGAAGCGATGGATAGGTCGGACGCATTGCCGACTGGATCGTCGGCTACGGCCATTGACGTGGGAGCAGTGATCGACACGAGACCGGCGATCACCAACCATCTGCGCATACGCACGGGTTGCCTCCTGGGGGTTGGAGCACCTCGGGGAAACATGTTGGGGGACATGTCTTGAAATCCCGGGGGTGAATGGAACAGAACCATGCGGTATCGGGATACCCGAGCCCGCATCCGTGACTGTACGCGAGCCTGGGGTCACGGGCCTGCGCAAAAGCATCCATTGAGACAGCCAACCCGCAATCAGAACCAACCGGGAGCCCGCGTCGAAGGAATCAACCAGACAACCGCAAGCGATGTCGCCCAATCAGAGAAAATCCCCGGGACAGGCCACTTCGGCCCGCCCCGGGGATTCCCGCACTCATCTCAGGCAGCCACTCCCGTGCGTGGCAGTCGCCTGGGCTTGTCTGGGGACGAAGCCGATGGCTCGGGGGCCGACGGCGTTACCGGACCACTCGAAGGAGCCGGAGGCTCTGTCGGGCCGGGTGTCACGCTCGACGATGCACTCGGCACTGGAGTCGGGCTCGGCACCGGAGTCGGGCTCGGAGACGGAGTCGAGTCCGGGCCCATGACCGGGCCGGTGATTGCCTCCGAAGTTCCCTGGGCATTGTCGAATACCACGGCCATGTATCCCAATGGGGCTTGGTCGGCATAGGCCTCCCGGTTCACCGTGAAGGTGAAACTCCTCTTCTGCCCAGGATCGGTCTTGAAGAACTGACCATCGTTGAAGGGCTTGTTCGTCGGGTCGTAATAGGCCTTGCCCGCAATCTCGTCAACAGCCGTTCCGTCGGTGATGTCCACCGCCGAGACGTGGTAAGAGAACTTGCCCTTGACCCCGACCATCGCTGCGTTGACCTCCAGCATGACGGTGCTGGAATCACTCGGAGCCAAGGTCATCGACCCGCTCGGAGTGACATTGCGCCCCGCGGGATCCGCGACGAAGACCTCGGGAATTCCATTGATCAGCCTCTCACGCACCAAGCCGGAGTCGATACTCACAACCCGGTAGTCATCCTTCCCATCGAGATCATTGTCGATCCAGACGTTGTACATGATGTTCGCAGGGTTCGAGAACCGCGAACTCGAGTTGAACGCGAAGTTCAGCATGCGGAAGGTGTCGTCCCCGAAGGAAGCCACGCTCACCGAAGACAGATCCTGCCCGACATCTTCGGACTCGGGAATGTCATCGGGGTCACTCAACCCCCACGTGTACACCGCCGAGTAGGCGCCCAAGGCGCCGCCATCGTTGGTGAAGGTAACCTCGGAGTTCAACTGGTCGTTGAAGACCTGGGTCGTGCTGAGCTTGGAGATGGACCTGGGCACCAGCAGGTAGGGTATGGACAGCGCCTGACCGTTGGGGTCGGTGAACCGGACATTGCCCGAGACCTCATAGAAGCCGGGGTCATTGTTCTTGGCAATGCTGGATGGGATATCAGCCGCCTTCACCGTCACGCTGAGCGGGATTTCGACGGATCCACCCGCCGGGATGGTCACTTGGTTCGTTCCCAGGCCGACATCGGCAGGCAAGGATTTGGCCGACGGCAGAACATTCCCGCTCAGGGTCACTTCGGTGTCTTGTTTGTTAATCAAAGTGATGGTGTGGGTATCCGAGTGGGAATCGGTCAACTCGGCGTACCCGAAGCTGACTACCGGTTCCCGCACGACCACATTGCCCACTTTCGCGGAATCCCCATAGGCCACGATGCCGGAGTGCACCGCATCCACTGGGTCCACCAGCCCACCACCGCGACTGGTCCGGTAGTCATCGACCTTCTCCGAGTCCGCGCTGGTTACCAGGATCGATGCGATTTCCTGGTTGGTCCACTGGGGATGGGCCTGGACGGCCAGAGCCGCGACGCCGGCAGCCATCGGGGAAGACATCGACGTACCGGACATCATTGTCGAACCGGTGCCCGAACCCACCATCGCCGAAGAGATCGAGACTCCGGGTGCGGTGACACTGGGTCGTAGGGCAGAGTCGCCCGACCGTGGGCCCGAGGACGAGAAATCACCGAATTCGCTATATCCGGGATTTTCCACGGTTGTGGGGGCGAGAGTGATGGTCTGTCCATCGGCGCCGATGAGGGCATCGCCGTCCTTGGAGGACGCACCAAGGAACGGAATCCGTACCCGCCACGACTCGCCGGTCTCCGGGTTGCGGGTGATCTCACCCTCATAGGGCGGTAGGGACTCGTCGCTGTTGACCATCACCACACCTGCGGCACCGTATTTCTGGCCCCAGATCGCCTTCTGCACCCGAGCGCAGTCACCTCGCTTGGTGACCACCAGGCGGCCCCATGGGATTTGCTGCCATTCATCGCGTTCGCATCCAGCGCTGAGATTGCCGTTAGCATCCTTCATCACCAGCACCTGAGCGTTGGCCGGCAACGAAGCACCATTCGCGTTGATTACGGTGACCTGTGTCCCAGAAATATCGAGCGTGGCAGCCGGATAGGTGGCAGCCGGGTCGTTAGCCGCCACCGAGACAACCCCTGCGCCGACGCTTGGGGCGCCGACAAGATAGGGAGCCGAACCCGAGTTACCGGCCGATGCGACCACGAGCACCCCGTCAGCAACAGCATTGGACGCAGCGACGGCGTCGGGATCGGTGGTTCGTCCGAAGGACGAACCCAAAGACATGTTCACAACATCCATATCGTGTGCCACTGCCCAGTCCAAGGCCTCAGTGATGAGATCGCTGCTGCCTTCACACCCGAACACCCGCAACGCGTAGATGTCTGCCTCGGGAGCCACCCCCGGACCGACGCGGAACTCGTTCGCGTGGGTGTTCTCGTCATAGGGGCCGGTGTAGGTGGAGCCGTTACGCAATACCCCAGACCCGGCAGCCGTTGCCGCCACGTGGGTGCCGTGGCCTGCCACCGCGCAGTCGATCGGGTTGTTGTCGGGAACCGGGGTTTTGCTCCCATCGTAGGCATCACCGGCGAAATCGTATCCACCCTTGACCCGGGTACCCGCCATCTTCGACTGATCATTCACCGCAGTGGCCTCGTCGAAGGCCTCCTCTGTACCCGGACCACCGAAGGTCGCATGGGTGTAGTCCACACCCGAGTCGATGACGGCTACCTTCACTCCTTTGCCCGTGTAACCACCGGCTTGGCCGCCCTGCCAGACTGCCGGTGCACCAACATAGGGAACCGCGACGGTATTTGAGCGTTCATGCTGCGGTATGGCGTGAACCGCCTGGACACCGGGAAGATGACTCAATTGCCCGATCTGCCCGGAATCGATGGTCACCCGCATGCCGTTGTAGGCAGACTGCATCCGGGTTTGGACAACACCCCCGAGAGCCTCAATGGATCCGCTCAATTCGTTCTGGGCGGCCTCCAACCCCTGACGAACCTTTTCACGCCCGGCTTGGTCCAGGGTCCCGCCCGAATTGGCGTTGACCAAAGCGACAGGCTCTCCGGAGAGTTCGACCATCACGGTCACCGGTCCTCCGGCGCCAACCAGTTCGTCCACGGACGTGGGCGCCGGGCCCGATGGGGCCGACTGCACCAGATCCGATATAGATGAGTCGTCCGCGACCGCCATGGACACCGGCATCATCACCGTAAGTATCCCGGCGATCAACAGTGATCTGCTTCTTCGCACTTGTGCACCTTTCTTGGTTCATCCGAAGGCGCAGGAAAAGCGTCGCAGGGCGTCGGCGCGCTTCGGATGAAGGGGAGCCTAACCTAGGTGCACCGAATAGGCCACGGGTCTTCCAGAACATGGATTTGCGCAACGCAACGGATCGCGAGCAGCTCACCCCTGCGCAACCACGGCAGTGGGCCGCCCCGGATACCCGGGACGGCCCACAAAGATCCATGTAGCCGAGGGCTACGTCGCTGGGCCGCCCCGGATACCCGGGACGGCCCATCACCCTCGTGCCCGGATCACCCATCAAAGGGGATCACCGATGCGCAAATACCCCGTTCACTCGCCCATGGCTGCCTTTGCAGCCGCGAAGCGAGCGATCGGCACCCGGAATGGTGAGCAGGACACGTAGTTCAGCCCGACGGCCTGGAAGAACTCGATCGAATCCGGATCGCCACCGTGCTCACCGCACACGCCACACTTCAGCGCCTCATTGGTAGAGCGGCCCTTCTCGACGCCGATCCGAACCACCTGACCAACACCATCGATATCGATCGATTCAAATGGATTGCGCTCCATCACGCCGTCCATCACGTAGTGGGACAGGAAGCCGTTCTCCGCGTCATCACGGCTGATACCCAAGGTGGTCTGGGTCAAGTCGTTGGTGCCGAAGGAGAAGAAATCGACATGCTTGGCAATCTCGTTGGCCACCAGGGCTGCGCGTGGCAGTTCGATCATCGTGCCGACGGTGTAGTCGAGATGCTTTCCGGCCTTGGCGAGTTCATCCTCGACGGCCCGCTCGACGATTCCACGCTGGGTGGTAATCTCGGTCTCCAGACCCACCAAAGGAATCATGATCTCCACGCCAACGGTCTCGCCTTCGCGCTCCAGGACGGCCAAGGCGGCACGGATGATGGCCCGGGCCTGCATATCCGGGATCTCCGGGTAGAGCATCGCCAAACGACAACCGCGGGTACCGAGCATCGGGTTGAGTTCATGCAGTTTCTTCACCTGGGCAAGGGTCTGACGTTCGACGGCCAAGGACTGCGGATCAGCGCCGGTGAGTTCCATCTGCTGCACCTTGAGCGCCTGATCGAGTTGGTTGGGCAGGAACTCGTGAAGCGGCGGATCAAGCAGACGCACGGTGACCGGCAGGCCCTTCATCGCAGTGAAAATGCCCTCGAAGTCGTTCTGCTGCATCGGCAGGATCTTCTCCAGAGCCGCGGCCCGCTGCTCCGGGGTCTCGGCGAGAATCATCTCACGCACCGCAGGCAGCCGGTCGACGGCCATGAACATATGCTCGGTGCGGCACAAACCGATACCCTCGGCACCCAACTCGCGGGCCTTGGACGCGTCGTCGAAGTTGTCGGCATTCGCCCGCACTCCCATGGTGCGCACCTCGTCGGCCCATGTGACGACCCGCTGGAAGTCCTCGTTGATCCGCGGAGGGATCAATTCGAGGGCCTCACCGAAGACCTCACCGGTGGAACCGTTGAGGGTGATGACCTCACCCTCGGTGTAGGTGCGATCACCAATGACCAGGTTCTTGGCCACCGGATCAATCTTGATGGTGGTGGCACCTGCGACGCAGGGCTTGCCGAAGCCACGGGCGACGACCGCTGCGTGAGAGGTCATGCCGCCGTGGGCAGTCAGGATGCCCTGGGCTTGCAGCACACCGTGGATGTCATCGGGGGTGGTCTCGTAACGGACCAGCACGACGGCCTCGCCACGCTCACCCAGCGAGGCCGCGGTGTCGGCGTCGAAAACGATGCTGCCCACGGCAGCGCCCGGGGAAGCCGGAAGCCCCTTAACCACCGGTGATGCCGAGTGGTTCGGATCAATAGCCGGGTGCAGCAGTTGGTCGAGCTGGGAAGGCTCAATACGACGCAGCGCCTCGGTCTTGTCGATGACCCCCTCATCGACCAGGTCAGAGGCGATCTTTAGGGCCGCCGCAGCGGTTCGCTTGCCGTTGCGAGTCTGCAGCATGTAGAGCTTGCCATTCTCGATGGTGAACTCGAGATCCTGCATGTCCTTGTAGTGATCCTCAAGGCGCTTCATGGTGGCCAGCAACTCATGGTAGGCCTCCGGCAGCACCTGCTCCATCTCTGAGAGGTGGCGCGGGGTGCGGATACCGGCAACGACATCCTCACCCTGGGCATTGACCAAGAACTCACCGTAAAGACCCTTGTCACCAGTGGATGGGTTGCGGGTAAAGCAGACCCCGGTAGCCGACGTCTCACCCCGGTTACCGAAGACCATCTGCATGACGTTCACCGCAGTACCCAGGTCACGGGAGATGTTATTCGCCTTTCGGTAGACCTCGGCGCGCGGATTGCCCCAGGAACGGAAGACCGCATCAACGGCGCGATTCAACTGCTCGACCGGATCGGTGGTCCATGATCCACCCAAGGCCTCGTCGGAGATCTTCTTGAACTCGGCCACCAGTTGCCTGAGATCCTCGGCACTCAGATCGGTGTCCTGCTCCACGCCCTTGGCCGCCTTCATCGCGGTCAACGCATCCTCGTAAAGGTGTGAGGACACCCCCTCGACGACCTCGCCGTACATCTGAATGAAGCGGCGGTAACAGTCCCAAGCGAAACGCTCGTTGCCTGCCTCGGCCGCGATCGCATCGACGGTGTCATCGGAAATGCCGAGGTTGAGGATGGTGTCCATCATGCCGGGCATCGACACGACTGCACCGGAGCGAACCGACACCAGCAGCGGCTTGTCCTTGCCACCGAGCACCCGGCCGGTACGTTCCTCAAACCTCTTGAGCCCATCAGCGATCTGCGATTTAAGGTCTGCGGGCCACTGCCCGTCGTTGTTCATCGTCTCGACGCAGGCTGCGGTGGTGACAGTGAAACCGTCAGGAACCGGGACGCCTAGGCGCATCATCTCTGCCACGCCAGCGCCCTTGCCTCCCAGGATTGCCTTCATCGAGGCATCGCCCTCGGAAATGTCGTAGATGTACTTCTCGCTCACGCGCTCTCCTTTGATTCACGTCCTCGCGGCCGTCTGCACCATCGACAGCCGTCCGTGGTTCTGGCCACCTCCCCATTGTGCCTGTCATGGCCCCGATTCGGGAGGGTGGCATGGTGATTTTCCACGGAAACCATCACTTTGCGGTACCTTCCATGCCCTTTCACGTGGCGATGCCGGTGCAGGCCATCCGCCTCGTAAAGGTCTGATCAAGGCGGTCAATGATGTCGCTCTCCCCGGCCTGGCGCTCCTTATGCAGAACCGATTGCGTCGAGTACTCATCAAAACTCACGTTCAGATGCCGAGCCAGTCGGTCACAGGTTAGGGTTGAAGGGCTCACATCTCGGGGGAATCTGGTGCGATTCCAGAACTGACCCGCAACCGTGAGACGACCCTGGTCGTCGAGTCGGAGAACCCGTCATGTCACGCACAACCCGTCGCGGACTGCGGGTGCGGACATCAGTCCTGCCTCGCATCGCACAGAGTGTAAGGACAACAGATGACCAACACCCGCATCCACCTCGCATCCCTCGGCGCCGCAGCAGTCCTTGGCGCCCTCGCCCTTGTCCCCGTCACCCCCGCCCACGCCGACCCCACCACCATGGCGGAATGCACCTCCGCAGGCAATGTATGGGTCGTCGTCCAGGCACCAGCCGAGTTCAACAACGGCACCGCCCTCGACAAACAGGGCTGCGCCACCGCGCCCACCTCGGGAACCGATGCCCTGAAACAAATCGGAGCCGATTTGTCCACAGCCAATTCGTTGATCAGCCAGATCGACGGAGTGCCGACCGAGGTGCCCGCCACCTTCGATGGCAACTACTGGAATTACTGGACCACCACCCCTGTGGAGGGCTCAACCACCCAGGTGAATCCATGGACCTTCTCAGTGACTGGCGCCGACGATTCCAAGCCAGCTGCGGGTTCGGTCGAGGGCTGGTACTACAACAACCCGGGCACCGACACCATGGTGGCTGCCCTGCCCACCGAGTTCTCCGCCACCGCACCAAGCAACGAGGCCAGCCAGGCGCCGGACAAGACCGAGGAGCCTGCCAAGAGTTCCGGGATGATCGGTTGGATCATCGCAGCAGCTGTCGTCGTGGTTGCTGTTCTGGGCTTCGCCGGGTTCCGGCGTTCCCGCAGCGGCACCCAGCAGGCGAGCTGAGGACCAACCGGCAATGAGAGCTCCGATGCCCACCCAGGACACGGAGCTGACCAGGGATTCAGCACCTCACCCGGTCGATCAACGGATGGTCGGCCGGGCGGTGCACCCCTGGGGGTGGTGGTTGTGGGCGATCGGCTTGACCGTCGCCGTGAACCTGACCGATAACCCGTGGCAGTTGCTGGCCATTGATGCTGCGGCCATTGCCGTCGCCTTGGCCCGGCGTGGCGAGGAACCCTGGAACCGCGCCTTGGGCCTGTACGTGGCGATCGGCGGAATCGTCGTCGCGATCCGGATGGTTTTCGCGGTGTGCTTTTCGGCCACAAGCACGGGTCATATCCTGTTCACCTTGCCGCAGGTGCACCTGCCTAATTGGATGGCGGGCATCAGAATCGGGGGCCCGGTGGCGGCCGAGACCTTGGCTCTGGCCCTGTTCGATGCCTTGCAACTGGCATCGATGATCATCTGTTTGGGGGTGGCCATTTCGCTGGCCAGTCCACGCCGGAGCCTGCGCTCGGTTCCCCCTGCCCTGCATGAACTGTCGGTCGCGGTGGTGATCGCCCTGACCGTCGCGCCACAGCTGGCCGAGTCGATCGCCCGGATCCGCCGTGCCCAACGGCTTCGCGGGGAACTGCCCACCGGCATGCGGCAATTGGTGCGCATCGGCGTTCCTGCCCTGGAGGATGCGGTGAATCGTTCGTTATCGTTGGCCGCCGGGATGGAATCCCGGGGGTTCGGGCGCACCGGCGGGCGAAGGAGTTCCCCACTCACCCCGGTGTTGCTGATCTGCGCCTGCGCCTGTATCCCGGTCGGGGTGTATCTGGTGCTGACCAATACTTCTGTGCGCACCGGGGCTGGATTGGGCGCCGCAGGTCTGGTGTTCGCACTCACCGGCATCCATCTGGCGGGGCGCGGAATCATTGTGAGCCGTTATCGTCCCGATCCGTGGCGAGGGGTCGAGTGGGGTCTGACCGCGGTCGGTCTGGGGGTGGCGGCCTCCATCACTGTGTTGTCTCGTCTACTGGATGCGTGGACGACCGATCCGAGCAACCATCCGGTGCCGGGCTTCGATCCACTGATGATTGCCGTTGCCTGCCTGGCCGCATCACCGGCGTTGTTCACCCCGGCAGCTGCCCCGCTCCTTGGTACTGCAACACCCGCCGATCCACTGGTCACCTCGCTGAGACCGGCCCTGCGTCTGCGTGGACAGGACATGTAATGCTCATCGACATCGACGACTTGATCATCACCCATCCGGAAGCCTCTTCACCGGTGTTGTCCCATGTGAACCTGGAAATTCCGGAGGGAGAGCTCGCCTTGGTGGTGGGGCGTACTGGATCGGGCAAGTCCACCTTGCTGGGCACCCTGAACGGCTTGGTGCCACGGTTTTGTGGGGGCACTTTGTCGGGGCGAGTGAGGATCGCCGGACGTGACACCGCCAGCCACGATCCGCGTGATCTGGCAGAACTGGTGGGTCACGTCGGTCAGGATCCACTGGCCGGGTTCGTCACCGACGTCGTGGAGGAGGAGATCGCCTACGGAATGGAACAGCTCGGGGTGGATTCCACGACGATGCGCAAACGGGTGGAGGAGACCCTCGACCTGATGGGCATAGGAGATTTGCGGCGACGCTCGGTAAGAACCCTTTCCGGAGGTCAGCAGCAGCGGGTGGCAATCGCCTCGGTGCTGGCGGCTGGACCGCAGCTGCTGGTGCTCGATGAGCCCACCTCGGCGCTGGACCCGACGGCAGCCGCCGATGTGTTGGCGGCCATCACCGGGCTGGTTTTGGATGCCGGGTTGACCGTCGTGCTTGCCGAGCACCGGATCGAGCGGGTGATGAAGAATGCCGACCGGGTGCTGTGGGTTCCTGGCGACGGTTCGGTGATCGCCGGTGACCCCCGCGATGTGCTGGGACGCTGTGATGTGCGCCCGCCATTGGCGGATCTAGCCGCAGTCCTGGGCTGGCAGCGGGTTCCGTTGTCGGTACGGGACACACGCAGGCGCATTGAATCTGAGCGAGACAAGGTAATTCTCAAGCCAGTGCAGGCATCTTGCCCGGGCGAGGTGCTGCTATCGGCCGATCACCTGTCGGTGCATCACGGGCCCGTGGTGGCCGTGCACGAGGTCGGCCTGCAGCTGCATGCCGGTGAGGTGACCGCCCTGATGGGACGCAACGGGGCCGGGAAGTCGTCACTGTTGTGGGCGCTGCAAGGCGGGCTGGGTTCCACCGGCGAGTTGACGGTGAGTGGCACCGATCCGCGCCGGTTGTCGCCGTCGCAGGCCAGGAGCATGATCACCCTGGTGCCGCAGACCGCCTCGGATCTGCTGTATCTACCGACGGTCTCCGCCGAATTGACCCAGGCCGATGCCGATGCCAAGGTCGCGCCGGGCAGTGCGGATCGGCTGCTGGATTCGCTGGGTATCCACATTGACCGGTCGGCAAATCCGCACGACTTGTCTGAGGGGCAGCGGCTGGCATTGGTGCTGGCAATCCAGTTGGTGGCCGATGCGCGAGTATTGCTGCTCGACGAACCGACTCGCGGGCTGGACTATGAGGTGAAACGACAACTGGCGGCGATACTGCGCCGTTTCGCGGAGCAGGGAAGGGCCGTTTTAGTGAGCACCCATGATGTCGAGTTCACGGCAGTCGCCACCGATCGGACCCTCATCATGGCCGATGCCGAATTTGTCGCTGATGGCCCCACCAGGCAGGTCGTCGTTTCGTCTGCCGCCTACGCTCCCCAGGTGGCGCGCTGCCTGGCTCCCAGGCAGGCGCTGACCGTCGCCGACATCGACGGGATGATGCGATGACCACCGACACCTCCGACCGCACCAGCCCTGGGATCATCATCACCGGGGGCAGTTCGTCGCGGGCGATCCGGTTGCGGGCCCGGTCGGTGGTGATGCTGATCGTCGCGGCCGGGGCAGGATTGTTGGCCTTCGGCTGGCCGCTGCTGGTGCCGCCGTCGGGGATCGCCCAGTTCTCCGCCCAAGCGCCGTTCATCTTCGGGGCGATTCTGCCTGTCATCGCGGTGCTGGTGATGGTCGACCTGTCCAGCGACCACATTGATGTGAAGGCTCTCGCCCTGCTGGGGGTACTGACCGCGGTCGGCACGGTGCTGCGACCGTTGGGTACCGGAACCGCGGGGGTGGAGTTGGTGTTCTTCCTTGTGGTGTTGGGTGGACGGGTATTCGGCCCGGCCTTCGGTTTCATCCAGGGCGTGCTGACCATGTTCACCTCGGCTCTGCTGGTGGCCGCGGTGGGGCCGTGGTTGCCTTATCAGATGATTGCCACAGGTTATGTCGGTTTGCTGGCCGGGCTGTTGCCCAATGGGCGACGTCGTCTCGTGCGCGGGAGGGCGGAGATCGTCATGCTGTGTGTCTTCGGCGCGGTGATCGCCTTCGCTTACGGGACGATCATGGATTTCGCCTTCTGGCCTTATACCACCGGAGCTTACGGGGAGCTGTCATGGGATCCCGGCGCATCACAGTTGCGCAATCTGCATGTCTTTTTGATCTACGAACTCGCCACGGGCACCGGGTGGAACACTGGCCGGGCGGTGACCAATGTCGTCACAATCGCCTTTCTGGGCCCCGGAATCCTGCGGGTGCTGCGACGGGCGAACAGGCGTGCTTTCTTCGTGAGCCAGTAGAGGTGTGCACCACCCTGGGGCTGTCGCAGCAAACAAATGCACAGGGTGACGCCACCCATGAATCGCATTGAGTCTTCTTCGGCCGCAACGATCCATTCACGAGATGAATCACTCACCAACCGGTGGGGTTGACACGTAACGTGGCCTCATGGATACACCCCGGTACCTTTTTCACATCACGCAGGCGGACCGGTGGCCCGCGGTGCTCAGCAATCTCGGCAATCTCACCGAGTTGGGCCTCGCCGGACACGTGACCGTCATGATCAACGGAACCGCGATCTACGCGGTCCAGGGCTCGAATGACTGGACGACGGCCATGGAACGTGCCGCGCAAGCCGGTGCGCGGTTCGAGATCTGTGAGCGTTCGATGAGTAACCACGGCATTCACCCTGACACCCTCCCAGGGTGGATCACCCCGATCTGGGCGGCTGTGCCTGTCATCGCCGAGCACATGGCGCAAGGATACGTGTACATCAAGCCGTGAATCGGCAACCAGGACGGCTGCAGCCGCATCATCCGCGCACCAGCCGGACCAAAACCTGCAGCGACAAACAACTCCCCTCGTGGATCCTGCAACGCAACTTCTCGACTGCCATCAACTCGAACCTTTTCAGCGTGACGGTGGCTGCGGTACACCCATCCGCATCGGACTCACCATCAAGTGATCCCCAAGTATGCAATGCTCCCGCACCCACCACCCTGGTAATTACTCCCCCGAACCACGTGCGCGACCGGTCAACCAAGGCCTATCACGAGCCTCGATTTTCAATACAATACACTCAGGCCCAGCTGAGATAACCTCGCGATCGGCACTCGTGCCCTGTACCGAGTGTTCTCTCATCAATGGAGCCCGGTCAGTATGACCGGGAAAACCTCCTGCTCGGTGTAGTGCCCCTCGATCTCGTGCTCGCCTCAATGGAGCCCGGTCAGTGTGACCGGGAAAACCGCCAACGCCATCTGGACACGCGCCCCGGACGTGGCGCCTCAATGGAGCCCGGTCAGTGTGACCGGGAAAACCAGGTCCGGCAGGCTCGATTGCTGGCAGAAGACATGCGCCGCAATGGAGCCCGGTCATTGCGACCGGGAAAACAGCCGACTTGCTTCGTTTGACGAAGCAAGGCGTCTACCCGCAATGGAGCCCGGTCATTGCGACCGGGAAAACACGTCGGGCCGCCCTATCGCCTCAGCGGCTGGCCGCCCGCAATGGAGCCCGGTCATTGCGACCGGGAAAACCGGTAGACAGCCTGCTCTGTGTTTTTCCGCCAGCACCCCCGCAATGGAGCCCGGTCATTGCGACCGGGAAAACCAAACCAGCGTCACGGGCTTCCTGCATCGTGAATTGCCCGCAATGGAGCCCGGTCATTGCGACCGGGAAAACCAGATCGGATGTGAAGGAGACAACCCAGGAAACAAGCCCGCAATGGAGCCCGGTCATTGCGACCGGGAAAACAGGTCCTCCAACAGATCCCTGACCGTGACTCGATGCCCGCAATGGAGCCCGGTCATTGCGACCGGGAAAACTACCCGTCGAGCAGCCGATGCGTACCCAAACCTGCCGCCCGCAATGGAGCCCGGTCATTGCGACCGGGAAAACCCCTGTCACCGAGCCCCTGCGCACCCAAACCGCAAGCCCGCAATGGAGCCCGGTCATTGCGACCGGGAAAACGTGCTCCACCTCACCGAGCACCAGCCATCCATCAAGCCCGCAATGGAGCCCGGTCATTGCGACCGGGAAAACCACTCGGACTCCACGACTCCTACCAATGGGTGGGACCCGCAATGGAGCCCGGTCATTACGACCGGGAAAACAACGACCTCACATAATTCTGCGGCCGCTACTGGGTCCCGCAATGGAGCCCGGTCATTGCGACCGGGAAAACCAGCCCACTGCCTCAACGCCACGCGAGCAGCCTCCCCGCAATGGAGCCCGGTCATTGCGACCGGGAAAACCCGCGTGGTACGGAACACATGGGTTGTCCGAGCGAACCCCGCAATGGAGCCCGGTCATTGCGACCGGGAAAACGATGAGCACGTAGGCGACGCCCTGAGGCAGTTGCTTCCCGCAATGGAGCCCGGTCATTGCGACCGGGAAAACGGGCACCAGGTGCCGGTTGGGAGCCTCCCACGAACCCCGCAATGGAGCCCGGTCATTGCGACCGGGAAAACCGACTGGTTACTTTTCGTTGCGCTCAACAGCGGCCCACCCGCAATGGAGCCCGGTCATTGCGACCGGGAAAACATTCGTGTACGACGTGACATTCGGGCAATGCTACGTCCCCGCAATGGAGCCCGGTCATTGCGACCGGGAAAACAGCTCGCCTGAGCAGCTGGAACTGGCTACCAGTGTTGCACAGTTTCGCGAGCACCGCGAGTCTGGATGCCATGCAAACCAACGCCGGTTCATGCGATGGTCAGCGAGCTCGACTCTGACTAGGGTGCGAGCGCTCGAGCCTGAAACCTGTCGCATCGCAGCCCTCGCTAGACGATCTGCGGCCCATGCGTAGGAAGCGGAGCACGTCGCCCGACGAATGTGAATCGGTCCTCTGTGGTGTCGCCAAGATCGACGATCACGACAGAGTCCTCACCCAAATGCATTACATCTTCCCCGGCTGCCCGGAGATGAATGAGTTCGCGTTTGGTCAGGTCACACACAAACACCGAATACTGGAGCCGATCACCGTGAGCCTCCACGAGTTTACACACCTGCCGCAACCGCGCAGGATCACGAATATCGTAGGCTATCAGATAGCGTCGCCTTCCAGCCATCAGCGAGTCACCATCGCCGTGTAGTCTTCGAGTTCCCCGACCATAACCGCGGCCAGTATCCTGGCCTGAATGTCGAGTATACGGCGGTAGGAGGCTTTGTAGCCGAACTGAGGATGGGTGATCTCGTGATCCAACCGTCTTTCATAGGCTCTCAGGACACTCTTACGCCCATCGGGCTTCAACATGCAGGCACCTGCTCTCATTTTAAAATCGTTAGGCCCAACTTCGCCGTTGTTCACTACTTGAAGCACGGTGCTTTCTGCGATCAACGGTCGAAATTCTTCCGCCAAGTCAAGTGCCAGCGCAGGTCTGCCAAACCTGGGGCGATGGAACACTCCAAAGTAAGGATCAAATCCGATAGCATTCAGTATGACGGTAACGTCTTTGATCAGTAGCGAGTAGCAGAAAGACAACAATGCATTCAGAGGATCTGGCGGCGGTCTTCGCGCTCGACCATTATCGGTGAACCCAGACACATCAACGCCGGAATGGTCGCTGATCATGTCAAGGAACGCACCAAAATATAATCGTGCTGCAACACCCTCCAACCCAAGAAGCTGTCCCGGTGAATCAGCACCAAGCGACTCCACAGCCAATTCCTTGAGCTGATTCGCAACCAAATCGTTCTCAACCCGCGAGTTACGTCGTAGCAAGGTCCGACTGTTGCGAATCTTCCCTGAGATCATCCGTCGGGCAACCCCCAACCGAAAATCATCGTCAGCCTGGAATTGCGCAATCCGGAGATCCACATTCTTGCCCGGCAGGCCTTGGGCTATCCCCGCAAACCAGCCTCCGTAACTGAACCACAGCACGGGCACATCTCGAGCCATCAACGCACGCAGTGCCTGAGGCGATACCGTCACATTGCCCTGCAGGCACAGCTGGCTTATATCGATGAGCCGGTAGCTCGTCTGCAGTTCGCCGTTGATGCGGACTTCCAGTCGCTCGCCACGAATTCCAACCGCCGCACCCTGCGTCACAACATAGACGGGACGTGAGTCAGCAGCAGGAGCCATCAGCCTCTTAAGACGGGAACGTTCCCCTACAGGGACCCGCAGAGATTGGATCTCATCGGGTAAACAAATGCCAACCAACGAGCATCTCGGGCATTTCGGACTCCCGATTAGCGGGTCTGGAGCCACGGGATCAGCAGCAACCTCCCATGCCGCTGCGATGAGGTTCTCCACCTCAGTCAGCGATTCACCATCAACGACTACGACTACGCGCTGGCGGGTCTCCGCATACCAGATCTCAGCATGGTGGACTACGTATCCGGCATCCTGAAGTAGCAGGGCTTGGACCAGCACCTGGGCCCGATCGCCCGGCCATGCCTGCCCATTCCTGTCAGGGTGCCCCTTCTTATAGTCAACAGGGATGACTGCTCCAGAGGTATCGTGATCGACCATGTCCAAGCGAGCCGTCAGGCCCAACCGTATCGATGACAAGTAGACAGACTGTGCTCTGCGCCCAGCGACCGCTTGCGTCATGTCCGGCAGATCACCCGTCTCACGATCAACGACTCGATGCAGATACAAGCCCTCCTCTACATCATCACTGGTATCGAACCGCTGCTGAACCCACTCCAGGTGGAACAGCCTCGGACAATAGATGAACTCATTGAGCATCCTGGCCGGCAGGGTGTTCGGGAGCCCGGGAACCAATCCATGCGAGTTGCTCATGGCACCGGCACCAGGACGCCTGCTGATTTCCCGCCGACGGCCTGTCGACGACGCGCACGGCACACGTGGAACACTCCAAGCTGGTTGAGAGCCCGATGGTTCACACATGACCACGGCACGTCCAGCAGCGGATGTTCCACCAAGGCTACGACACCATCAAGCCCCAGACGTTGCGACCATAACGGCAATCGAACCTCACTGACATGCCGCTGCCCTTCTGGGAGCCTGTGCCATCCACTCGTGCGGGCTGTAGCTGCGACCGAAGTCGTCATCCACAGTGGATACGACATGAGTGCCAGCCAGGTAGCCCCAGGAACACCACGCATGCCAGCTTTGCCGCGGCCGTCCTCGCTGCTGCTCCAGCTTGCTCTATGGTCCAGGTACTCGCCCGTCACACCGGACACCCGACGCCACCCCGTAAACGCTTCCCGGAGGACAACGGGGTCATCCTGGACGATCTCGAGCGTTTTCTGAAGCATCGTCGCCATGGATTGCCTACCGGAAGGTGCCATGAACTGACTGATCGCACCTCGACTCGCACCTCGACTCGAAGAATCCACCACAAGGTCTGTCACCAAGCCGGACACCCACTCCCTGACAACCTCTGCTTGCCCAAGATCGGCAGATTCCGTGACGGAGTCGATGACACCTCGCAGTTCACCTTGTTTCACTCTCAGCTTGTCCGGCGCCTCACCCGGCGGCGGGAACCCGATCGGACCACCAGGCACCGTCACGCCCTCAGGCATGTCCTCCAGAATCTTGGTCAGACAAGACACCACCTCGCCGACGTCCTCCAGCGACGAGCCCAGCACTGGCATTCGATCAGCCGGATCCCAAGACAACGTCGCACCAACATCAACGAAGTCGTGAACCAGCTTCATCGTCCCGATCGCAGCCAGAATTGCCAACGGTGAATCCCCGACTAATGCCGGAAACTTGACATCATTCATGATCCCTCCGACGAGACAGTCATATCAGCGCAACGCACGATAGTTTCCAAGAACGCCAACCCCCATCGGCCGTACCGGGCGTTCAAACGCGCAAAGCGATCCGCGTCTGATACCGGAACCTGCTTGGGTAGGCCGACCCTGACGAGTGTGCCGTCGATGACTCCTTCCAGCTCATGGCTGGAAGGATCGTCAACAGGCGGTAACAGAGGTCGGGCATGTCCATGATGACTGGCCACCAGATGGGCTAGCAGTTCCCGATCACCGACATACCCCCGTTCATCCATCGCCATCTCGACGAGCACCTGGCTCCAGGCCTCGTGCCTGGCTCCACGAGGCATCCGGCTGAGATGACGTGCGCGACGGAACTGCTCGTGATCCCCAGGCGGCATACCAGACTTGGCGAGCGGTTCATCAGCAAGCTCTGCCGCGACGGTGTCTCCGCCCCACAACATGGCTTGGAACCGGGGATCGACCTTCCCGATGTCATGCCAACGTGCCGCATCGACCACAACCTTGCATAACTCATCGGGAATCCCGAGGCGCGTGGCAAACTCCGCAGCTCGTTTGCCCACAGCATTCAGGTGCGTTTGAAGCAGCACCTGACCAGACACATGGGAACTACCTCCCGTAATGTCCTCTTCGACGGATCGCCAACCAGCGGCCACCCCTGAGCCTGACAAAATCAGACATCCACCCTCACCAGCCTCAGCGATCCGAGGCCCCATCTGGATCGCATCATGCAGGTCGACAAGATCCCGTCTGGTCCAACCAGTCAGTCCCTCCTGCGCACCCTCAAGGCTAGCCAACACCTGATGGATCAGGGCATGACTCGCTGCATCACGGATCTCAGGCTCATCAGCATTCCGCCATGCTCGTTTGAGATCCGCCCAGTCACTTGGGAGGCCCAGACCCACTCGCTCCCCCAAGTTCGCATCCAACCGGAGGATGACCCGCCCTCTGCGCCACGCAGCGAGCTCTGCCAAATCCGTGACTGATTCTCGACACCCCGGGTTCCATCCAAACCGATCTACTCCGCCGTACTCGGTCGGCACCACGACGGAATCACCCGGGCGGACATCCGAACAAGCGATCCATTGCCAAGAACCATCAGCGCCACGACGTAAGACCTGCCGAGCGTCATCGTCGTCTCCGAAAGGGATGTCATCGAAGTCATCGACGTCGGCTACAGGCACTGGTTTGCTTCCCTGTAGCCATGCCGAGAACGCCCCGAGTGGAATTTCGATTGTCTCCTCTGCCATCACAGGGACGGCCCCGAGCACAGCACCCGCTTCCAGCGCTGATACTGACGAACCGTCCCGGTCCACGAGACCGTCACGCCAGGCGACCGAGACAGGAGCCAATGACTGGTCGATGCCGTGCAGATAGGGATCCAACGGCGGGTCGTTTGACGGAGCAGGACTAGTCCGTACCCAAGCATCCAGCTGAGCGGGCAGCAACACCGGGATAACCGGCGACGGTGCGCTCAATCCGGTAGGCACCACCACATGGTGTAGCGCCAGTGGCGACGCATCCAGACCGCCTTCCGCAGCGTGTCGTAGATACTCCGCCGTGGCTAGTTTTGCCTTGCCGTACACAGCTGGTCGGTGCTTCTTTTCATCAAGTGCGACGCCATCTTCCACAACGGTGACAGTTGCTCGGGGCCACAGCCCCCGTCGGTTCACTCGCCCAATCCTCTGGACAAGAGCATCCCACGAAGCGGTCTCGGTCACCATGTGAGTCGCATCAAGGTCAATGCCAACCTCAATCGTCTGCGTAGCTACCAGGACGGCTGCCTCCGGCGTTGGTGCACGACCCGCGCCGAACAGTTCGGTAACCCTCGCCGCCACAGCTTCACGGTCAAGGGCGCGAGACCGGCCTATGAGCATCAGTGTTTCCGCTCCTGCCGCTGAGCGCTTCAGCTTCACGTCTGTGAGCGCCTCGTAAACCTGCCGAGCCCGATCGACGGTGTTGCACACCACCAGGATTCGAGGCCCCGAGCCGATGGGCTCGTCTGGGACTGAATCCAGAGAATCGTGACCGAACAGAGTAGGCTCGCTGGCATCGCCTTCTTCCAACAACTCCTTCACCTTGGCGATGATGTCAGCGACAACGGCCTTCTCCGATGAATCGACGAAGGTGAGTGTCTTGGGCGCAGACAACCGCTGAGCAGCCACCGGGTGAGCGATGTGAGCTTCCTCATCAAAACCAGCCACCCAGCCAGTCGGGACTCCAACGCTCGTCGCCGTGAGGTGCACAACAGAGGTGCCGGGCAACCCCAGGCACGCCGTCGAGTCAAATTGTCGCGTTGCGGCAAGCGTTGTCGTGAACGCCTGCGAGATATGTGCTTCGTCGACCATGATGACAGAGTCCGCTCCGACCAGCGCTGCATCAATCGGACGACGCCGGGCGCTGACGCCGTAACCCCTGAAGAGCAGACGGCTGCCGACCTGATCAACGGTTCCGGTCACAATCGCCGGGAGATCCGGGCGAGGCAACCACGCAGCATCCCAAGTCGTGCCGCCGCGCATCTTCACGACCCTGAGCGGCGGCTCATCTGGGCCCGCACCAGCAAGCCGACGAAGCCGTGCGGCAACCTCCCCGACGACGGTGCCGGGCACAGCCCGATTGAGAGCCAGTACGATTCGCTGTCCATGCTGCTCCGCTTGATCGACCACGATGCGTCGATCAACCACGAGATACATACGACGGCGACCCAAATACTGCGGGGCATCTCCACCGGCGCTCATCGCCAGGACAAAAACCGCGACATCCAGCATGGAGGTCTTGCCAAGACCCGTCGGAACATCGACGAGCGAGGGCCATTCACCACGTTCCACGACTTCCTTAACCATGGTGGTCTGCCACGGGAACGGAGGATGCCCATGAATCTGCTCCATGAAATCGACAAACTCGGCGACGATCACAGTGAACCTCCCAAGGATTCTGGGGCGAACAGCCCCACCCCGAAATACCGACCAGCGCCCACAAGGAGAGGGCCAGTCACCTTATGTTCGAAGGCGACTCGAACGTGGCGGTATAGCCGTCCCCGGCACCTTCGTGGAAGCTCATCCGGTCGCAAGCGCACCGCTCCCGGAGCCAACGGTTCCTTGCTGATCTCCACGGAGGATGGCGTCGGGAGGCCCTCTTTGGCGAACGAGTTGGACACAGCCGTTTCAAGATCTCCGTCTTTCGGGAAGGAGTCGAGAACAACCGGTGTCACAGTCACCCACTGATGCGAAGGGCGCATCCATCGGGCCTCAGTCGCGCTGAACGGCAGGGGCTGATCCGGCGCATACCGCAGCTCAAAGCGACGACGGAAGCCTGGCACAGTCAGCATGATCGGTTCGTGGGGATCAGCCCCAAGAACTCCCCGTAGAATGCGGCGTCGTTCATCTCTTTCCAGGCCAGGAATGCCCACCGCTACCGCCATCAGCCGACCATCAGCATGTTCGAATCCCGCGAACGGCAGGCCCAGGTAAGCGACATGCGGCACACCCGGCAGACCGTGCCCATGCAGCGCCGGAGGCAACGGATGCTGCGTCTGACCCATGACCTTACGCCTGAGCGCCTGGGTGAAAGTCGTGACAAGTCTGCCTGGAGGCTGCTCCCCGACGAACCGGAGAATAACCAGATCTGGGTAGGGGGATGCCACGGTTTGTTGGGGCACATCTGGAGCCCTGGTGTGTGTCAACCGATACTGACAATACGCACGTCCAGTGGTCAAAGCCTGCCATGCGGGCTGATCAAGCTCGTACAAAGCACCCAACTCATTAAGTAACCCCGGATAAGGGACCCGAACTGATACGTCGCCTACTCCGGAGCACGGTTGCCAGGTGGACAGCCCGTGCATCGGGGACGCATGATCAACCTTCGAGACGCTGAGCATCGCGAGAGATGTGGACCTGCCAAGGTAGGGGACTCGACCAGCCAACTGGTCCAATCGTTTGACGGTGACGTCAGATATGCCATCGGCATCCAACCAGTCGAACTGAACGTGGTCGCCGACGGGAAAACTGACAACCCTCTGGCGGAACCCTGATGTTCTGGCCGGATGCGTCTGATGCTTTCCGTGATTCTCACGGGCATTGGTGACCACGTATCCTCTGGTTTCGCTGAACGAAGCCGTAGATGCGTGGATGATCGGTGGAGCCAACTGTTCGAGCTGTGTAAGGGCAGCCAAGTCGGCTTCTTCGGCGACGGCACGCATAGCGGCGATCACTCGGGCAGGGTGTGGGGGCCACTCAGGCTGGCGGGGATCATCACCTCCGCCCGCATCATATCGTCTCGCGATGAACGTGACATCCAGGCGCAGAGGCATGTCATTCACCCGTAGATTCGGCTTTGGTCAACGAGAAATCGATTGCCTCTGCCAAGGCCTTGGACGGGGTCAACTCAATGATGACGGGGTCCAACGGAAGGCCTACTGCTCGGGCAGCTTCGAAGGCCTCGGAATAGAGGGCAAGCGCGTCGCTGGCGCTCAGCGAGAACTCCTCAACGGCCCATCCCCGACCGATCCACTCCACAGCCTCGGACTCCTGAACGAGGTCGCACCCACTACGCAGCCACATCCCCGCATTGCCAAAGGCGAGCCGATCCCCCAGCAAGGCCAACGCCACGAGCACCGCGTGAGCCGCCTGCTGTGCATCAACACCCAGAGCACCGAAAGCGATGCGGCGAACCGCAGTCAGGCTCAGGAATGCAGATCTGGTGATTTCGGTCACATTTACCCCACCATGAGAGGGACGCGATTTAATAATGTTTCCGTGCCCAATCTCGCTGAGCTTGGACTTGTCGCCTTTCGCTGCCGCGGAAGAATATGTCCAGTTATCTCTCTCACCAGTTCGCGAGCCTGTGAGGTTGGCTGGATCCATGCGACCTGCCTTGCGGACGCCCTCAAGCGGAGACCACCCGATAACCTCACTGCTGTAGATACGCGGGAACTTGGCCTGACGACCCTTGCGATAGCTGTTCCAGGCTCCGTACACCAGCGTGCCAGGATCGTATTGGAGCAGTGCTATAGCATCGGCCAGCGACGATGCCTGCAACGCCCGGCCAATCGAAGTCTGCTCAAACTTCTCGCCATCCAGCAGCGAGTCACGCCAGTACGCATCGAAGGCCCGGTGGGGCGCCTCGAGCCCATACAACTCGAAGTGAGCGGCTCCGTCATGAGTGAGATGAAGCATGGGCATGGGAACGCCGCCACGACGCCAAGCTGCAACGAGGGCTTCCTCGCATCGGTTTGCCTGGGACGGCACCTGGTCCAAGACCACGACCGATCTTTCAACCCCATCACGGTTGCGTGACTCAACGAGATAAGGCGACGACTCGCCTTGTCTTTGAGGGAACGTCGGTGGGAAGACTCGCGAGCCAACTCCTCCGCTCGGCTGGTACGCAGCCGTGATCCTGACCGCCGCCCATTCCGGGTCTCCCAGCTTTTCCCGGAGCGATTCGAGTGTGAGCTTCGTCATGATCTTTCCTCCTATTTGGTCGGACGCTCGGGGAAGCACCTTGCCCCGCTAGCGAGCGGTGCGGAGTAGACAGATACCGCATCCTGACGGCCATGAGCAGCGTCACCTGCGACGATGCGAACCCCCTGAACTCCGCATGCGTTTATGGTGGCACCAGCGACTGACATTTTTCGCGATACTGCGTCATCCGCCCCAAGAATCGCTCCACGAACTCCACTGCCCATCAAGCAGTCCAGGAGGAACCAGACAAGCGAGCCAGGGTCTCCCGAGGCGGGCCTGCCCCTCAGGGCTTGAGCTTCATCGTCCCCGGGGGCCTGCGCAGGCGCTTCCCGGCCTTACGAGCCCGCTCCTCCACCAGATCGGTCACCCGCGCGGCGGCCTCTTCCAAAGCCAGACCGGTGGTATCGATCACCGGGCAGCCCAGGGAACGCTGGATACGGGATACTTCATCGAGTTCGTCATAGATCTTGGCAAGATCGGCATAACCACCGTCTGCGGTCCCGTAACCACCCATTGACTTCGCTCGGCGAGTGCGGATCTGGAGTAAGCGCTCCGCGTCGATGGTCAGCCCCACGATCCGCCACCGCTCAATACTGAACAACTCCTCGGGCGGAGCGATACCCGGCACCAACGGCACATTGACCGTCTTGTAGCCGACATAACCCAGATACAGCGACAACGGGGTCTTGCCCGAACGCGACGCCCCCACCAGGCAGATATCGCATTCGGCGAGTGCCGTCGGCATGATTCCGTCGTCATTGCGGACAGCGAATTCCATAGCTGAGATCCGGTCGAAGTAATCGGCCTCCACCGCCACCGGACGCATCGGTGCCGCATCTGCATGCACACCGGTGGCCTTCTCAAAAGCGCGGATCGTGCTGCTGAACAAGTCGGCGCAGGGAATCTGCTTGTCGTCGCAGTAACGTGCAACCATCGCGGCCATCTCGTCCATGACCATGGTGTACAAGATCATCACCGGGACCGGTTCCTCACCAGACCGGGCATCGGTGATTTCGTCGAAAACACGCAACAGGTGCTCGGCATCCTTGATGCGCGTATGGCGCACGATGGTAGTCAGCGTGTGCGGGAACTGGGCCGCAGCCGCGCGAGCCATGCGGACCGCGGTTTCCCCAGAACTATCGGCGATGACATGGACCTGCAGCTGTGTGGCAGACATGCCCAGACCATAGCGCAGGATGCCATCGGTGAAATCCGGAGAACAGGTGAGTTGCCGCGTCATCTGCGCCATCACCAGTCATCCCAGGCCCAGTCGGCGCATCACCGCGAGAATCACGACGGGACTCACCACGGCATCGCGCCGCCCACCAGGCACAATCGTTGCCATGGATCCCGTCGACCGCATCATCGCGGACAACTCCCCCGCGAAGGCCACCCACATTCTGGTGATCGATGCGCCGGGATTGGTGGTGGAGGCGACCCGACGGGCCGATGCAGTATCGGTGTGGTGCGACGACATCCGGGATGCCGAACTGGTCGCCCCCGAGTTACTCATTGAGCATTTCGACGAGGCCCTGGCCGACGTCGACCTGGTGTGGCTACGGCTGCCCAGATCGCTGGGTGCGCTTGATGAATACGCCGAACTCATCTCCCGATGGTGCGCCGAGCAGGTGGTTATGGTGTGCGCGGAGCGCAACAAGTATCTGAACCTGGCGATGAATCCCGTTCTGCAAGCCCATTTCCAGGATTTCCACGCATCCCGCGGGCAGGATAAGTGCCGTGCCCTGGTCGCCTCCGGCCCACGACGAAGCACGATCACCTGGCCTCGACACGGCATCGTCGAGGTCGGAGCGCAGCCCTTCGATCTGTGATGGCACGGGGCGACCTTTGCCGCCGGGCGTATCGACAAAGGCACCCGGGTATTGCTGGAGGTCTTCAACCAGATTCCCCCGGCAACCACCGTCGTCGACATGGGTTGCGGATCGGGGATCCTCTCTGCCCTTGCCGCGCATTCCTGGCCCGGCAGCACCATCCATACCCTCGACGTCTCTGCAGCCGCCATCGACTCGACGATGCGCACCTGCACCGGGCTCGATATTGTCACCCACTGGAGCCGGAGCCTCGACCACCTGCCTGCGGCAAGCGTTGACATCGTGGTGACCAATCCACCCTTCCATCGCGGAACAGCGAAGGATTCCACCCCGGCGATTGGTTTGTTCCGCCAAGCCGCCCGGTTACTGCGCGACGACGGCGAGCTGTGGTGCGTGGCGAACTCCCACCTACCCTGGGCCGCACACCTGACCCGGCTAGCGGGGCCAACCATCGAGATCACCAGGGAAAGCGGTTACACGGTCACCAGATCGGTACGTGTGCGCCACCCGCGATGACCACCGGGCACCGACGCGTTCGCCATGAACGAAATCACCCCGAGCTCCTGCGGCATGGACCATCGGCGGATTCGCGCCACCTCAAAGGTCCGGTAGGTTCACCCGCATGGCACCACCTGCGGCATGGTTACCCCGGCAGCACGGGGCATGGGCGATGCTCATCGTGCCGTTCATCGTGGGCACAGTTCTGGCCTGCCGGGCAGAGGTCGCCGGAGCATGGCTGATCCCACTGGCCGCCGCCGAGCTGAGTGCCTATTTCGGTTTCAACACCCTCACTTTGTTCCTGCGCTCCCCTGTTTCACGACGCCAGAACCTCCATCGCCCGTTGATCACCTATTCGGCGCTCACCGCAGTACTGGCAACCCTGGCGCTGGTCTTGGGCGCCTGGCGACTGGCATGGTGGCTAATGGTGGCCGCTCCCCTGTTCTTTTGGGCCATTCGACAGACAGCCCACCACCGGGAGCGCGATGTGAGTAGCGGGCTGGCCACCGTCGCATTAGCCAGCGGGGTCGGGTTGGCCATCCGCTTCCACTCCCCCGGGCAAATCCTCAATGAATGGCCCCAGGCCGCTCCCGACCTCGTGGTGCTGTGCTGGATGTTTGCCCATTTCGCCGGCACTGTGTGGCACATCAAGGCGATGATCCGCGAACGAGGGCTCCCCCGGGCTCGACGACGCACCTGCACCTGGCACGCGCTGGTGCTGGCGAGCACGGCGCTGGTGCTTGTCCAACACCTCTCATTGGCCTGGCCAGTATTCTTCGCGATCACCTTGGCGCGCACCACCTGGATGACCGCCCCCCAACGCGCCGCCAGTTTCTCGGCGAAACAACTGGGGGTGACCGAGATCTTCCTGTCGCTCGGGGTGCTCGCCGTAGCCCTGACCTGAACCGGCCCGCGCCGGGTATCCTCGCGACCAGGAGGTCCCATGCGAAAGCTTGCCACTGCCACTGTCCTCGCGGCACTCGTCCTCACCGGTTGCGGCCCCGATTCCGATGAGCCGATCGACCCGTCGACGGCCCGCACCATCTCCTCCGACCGCCAGATCGGCCCGGTCGCCACCGGTGAGCTACTGAACAAGATCTCCGCCGCCATGCAGAAGGCGGGCACCTTTACCGCGACCTCACATGCCGAACTCACCGGGACCAACGGGGTCCGGGTCACCGACACCACCGCACGCCACGATTTCACCAATCCCGACGAACATCGCATGCACTTGGTGTCCACCTCCGACGGTGAGACCTTGGAGGTGATCGTCATCGGATTGACCACCTGGACCCGGCAGAACGACGCGCTGTGGACGAAGACCGACACCGTGGCCGATCCGACGGTCCTATTCCCCGATGGAACCGACGGCAGTTACGTCGCCCGGGAGAAGATCTCGGGTCGCAAGCTGCACCACTATCGCTACGCCGCATCCCCGGCCACCATCGACCTCTACCTGGACAACGACGATCTTCCCCGACTGACCATCACCACAACCAATGGTTCCCCGCTGGTGATCAGCTACACCGGTTACGGGGATCCAGTCGAGATCAACGAGCCCGATCCTGCCCAGGTGACTCAGGGATAGCACCATCCCTGGGAAAGTTTTCGCGCCCTCCCCATCATCGTCTCCCAAGCGATGTGAAAATGACACGACAGCAGACGCTATTGCCGCGCAGGGGCGTATCAGGTCACGATTCGGACTCTCTCCCGGCCCCGGAACGTTTTATGAAACCCCGGGACGATACCTTCGGGGAAGCTAACGTCTCGAGAAGGAGCGCTCCTCCATGCCCAAGTCCCTCGTCGCCCTGGCACTTGCCGGGCTGCTCGCCCTCAGTGCCTGCGGAAGTTCCACCGGAACTGATTCAACCGGATCAGCTTCTGCCGAGGCCTCTTCCGCCGCAAGCAAGCACATCGACCCGGATAACTTCGCCCATGAGCTAATTGACGCGATGCAGAAGACCGGCACCTTCGTTTCAGATAGCACATCCTCCGTCGACTTCAATGGCCAGACCATTACCTCCACGGTCCACATCGAATACGACATGACCGACCCTCAGAACATGAAGGTCCACGTCACATCCAACAAAGACGATGGTCAGACGATGGAGACGATCATGATCGGCAAGACCGTCTACATGAAACTCCCCGGAGCCGACAAGTGGTCTTCCCGAACTGCCGAAACCGCCGAGGCTGCAGCAGCGCTCACGCTGCCCGAGGACACCACGGCCACCGAGATCGGCCCAGAAACCATCAACGGCATCGAAACTACCCATTACCAAGTCATGAATCCGATCCTGGGCAGCCCAATGGACTACTGGATCGATACGAAAGGTCGCCCGGTGCGAACCACCATCGAATCGATCAACACCGATTACTCCGGTTTCGGGGAGCCTGTCAACATTCAGGCTCCAGATCCTTCCGAAGTTACCCAGGGCTGAATCCCCGAAGAGGGTCACCTCATTTCGTCGATCGAGGTGAAGCGACCCCCACACCATCTACGGTGGAATCGTTCCTCCCCCCCCCAACAACACAGGAGTCACCCCGATGAAAAAGACTGCACTTTCCCTCGCCTTGGTGGGCCTGCTGGCACTCAGCGCCTGCGGTTCCTCAGGCTCCACCTCCGGAAACGACGGTTCGTCCTCCCCGGAAGCCTCCAGCACTCAGCCCAGCAAGAAGAAACACGAGATCCGCGTCGAAAGCTTCGGTAAAGATGTAAAGGCAGCCATGGAAGATGCCGGCACCTTCACCGTTGACGGCACCTTCACCACCAGCAGTGGCGCGGAGATCATCGCACACATCGATTACGACATCACCACCCCAGACGTCATCAAATCCCACATGACCCGCCAGCGGGAGGGCCAGACGTCGGAGGAGATCCGAATTGGTAGCACCAAGTACGTCAAGGCACCCGGCGACACCACCTGGACCTCATCCACCGCCGAGTCCGATAGGGTCACCCGCCTTTTCCAGGTGCCTGAGGACATCACGGTCACCGAGGCCGGAAAGGAGACCATTGATGGGAAGGAACTGGTCAAGTATGACCTCACCGAGGGTGGCGACAGTGCCTCCTACTGGCTGACTGAAGAGGGCTACATTGCTCAAGTTTCCTTCCAGGGTGAGACGATTACCTTCGGCAACTACGGCGAGCCGGTCACCATCACCGAGCCCGATCCCTCCGAAGTGACCCAAGGCTGATCTTGTTGCGTACCTCGCGCCTGGTCGGCGAGTTTATTCGGCCTTGATCGCGAGTGTTGTGCATCACTGAGATCTTGTGCGCCGGGTGTCGTCATTGCGACGGCACCCGGCATTCTTGCGTGGCGTGACCGTTCACTGCCCGTGCATGGGAACCCACGGATCACGATGCGCCAAGAGGCATGGGAAACAGCCCAGCTGGTCACAGCATCGAACCGAGCACAACCCTGGTCTGTCGTGATCTTGTGAAGATAGCGCACCCAGATCGCCTCGGTTCACCCCACAAGGGCATAGGTTATTGGCCGGGTACTCGCTCCCAGGAGGAAGAATTGTCCAGGCTGTCCACCGTCTCGCTTCTCGCCCTGCTCGCCTTGACCGCATGCGGCGGGGCAGCGTCCACTCCGCCGTCGCCCACCAGGGCCAGTGACGTGGCATCGGATCCCTCACCAATGCAGAACTCGCCCACCCCAGCTACCAAGTCCTATTCGGTGCAGGCAGACACCCTCGTCGCCGACATTCGCGCAGCACTGCAGGATGTCGGGACATTCAAGGCCGAGGGTCCGACCGACTTCATCCCAAACCCGGGTGGGTCCCACACCGAGGAGACCTCCATCATTGAGGTGGACCTCTCCGACCCGAGCAACCACAAACTCCACATCGTCGAAACCAAGGGCACCGACACAAGGGAGTACATCTTCACCGATGGATTCATGTATACGAAGGCCCTTAATGGATCAGGGTGGCTCAAGCGCCCAACCCTCAGCGATGCAGACAATCCTTACATCGGGTATTTCCTGTTGCCCGATGATGCGACGGCGCGGGAGACCGATGGCGGTGGGGTTCTTGAGGATGGGACACAGGTTCGGCATTTCGTCGTCCAGTCCTCGAATCCGAACCTCGGCGCAGATGTCTACGTCGACATGAACGGCATCCTAAAACACGTGACAGGGAGCGGATACACCCTCGACATAACGGAGCCGGGGGCCCCGGTAAACATACAGGCCCCAGATCCCTCCCAAGTCACCGAAGGCTGAGCCTGCCTGGCCCGGTGCCGCGGCCTCAGGTTTCGGCATGACGTGATCGCGGGATACCCCTCGCCGGAGGCGTAATGCCCATGGTGGTCTAGACCACCATGGGCATTACGCCATTCGTGGACGGCCCCATCGGACACCCTGGTGAGAAAAACCCACGAATCGCCACGCCCGGGTCAGCAGTTTTTGCTTGTTGCCTCGCCGATCCCAGTCGGTTCGGTAGCGTGGAGCCGTGCCAGCTTTTGAACCCTTCCATGCCATCCATTACGCGTCGTCATCCAATTGGGACGACGTCATCGCGCCTCCCTACGATGTTCTCTCCGATGATGACATCGACGAGTTGAACCATCGCTCGGAGCACAACATCACCTGGATTGATGTCCCCCGTGGTGGGGCCGACCGCTACGAGGTGGCCGCCGCCCTGCTGCACGAGTGGCTGGACGCCGGTGTTCTGGTACGCGACGAGACCCCAAGTTTTCTGATCTACCGGATGAACCTGGTCGACGCCACCGGCAAACCGCGCACCATCTCCGGTGTGCTGGGCGGACTGGAGGTCGTCGACGAGGGAGCCGGTGGGGTGCTTCCCCACGAGCGCACAACGAAGAAAGCCAAGACCGACCGCCTCGACCTGACCATCGCCACCGCAGCGAACCTCTCCCCAGTGTGGGGACTAGCCTTGGCCAAGGGGCTCACCGCGGCCCTGGCCGCCCCCGGGGAGATCATGGGTTCCCTGGTCGTCGACGGAGTCACCCACCGCATCGAAAAGATCACTGATCCCGAACGCATCGCCGAGATCTCCGCCCTCATTGGTTCCGACGATGTATTGATCGCCGACGGACATCATCGCTACCACATCTCCCGCGAGTACCGAGACATGGTGCGCAAGGCCACCGGGCACACGGACACCGCCGCCGAGTACACACTCACCTTCATCAACGAACTGGTCGACGACCAGCTGTCGATCGAGGCCATCCACCGCTTCTACGACGGCATTCCATTCGCCCAACTGCACAACGACCTATCCGGCTCCTTCAGCTTCGAGCCGATCAAGGGACGCCCCACCCCGTCGCACCTGGCTCAGATGGTCGAGGAAGGCCGTCTCATCTTGATGGATGCCCAGGGCCGGGCCGAGTGGATGATTCCCCTCCCGGGTGCTTTCGACGGGGTGCGCAACCTGGACGGAGCCTGGCTGGAACATGCCCTGGCCGGGTCAAAGGCCGAGGTCTCCTACCAGCATGGCCTCGACGAGATCCTGGAGATGGTTGGTGACCACACCGCAGCCGTACTCATCCGTCCCACCTCGCTGGAGGAGATCGAACGCACCGCGCGCGAGGGGCTGTTGATGCCCCCGAAGTCGACCTTCTTCACCCCGAAGTTGCGGACCGGATTCGTCATCCGGCCCACCGCTCAGCTGCCAAGATGAGCATGTGACTGCCGAACCGGGCCCCGGGGCTTCGGACGAGCACCGGGGCAGATAACCTTTTGCCAAGCCATCAACGAGGAGGAAGCATGTCGGAGCGCATCAGGCACCAGGCGTTCAGGGACAAGATCATGACAGCCGAGGAGGCCGCCGCCTTGGTGACCCCCGGTGCGAGCATCGGATTCTCCGGCTTCACGGGAGCCGGTTACCCCAAGGAGTTCCCTGTTGCCCTTGCCAAGAGGCTGACCGAGGCCAAGGAGAAGGGTGAGGATTTCCGGATCAAGATCTTCACCGGCGCATCCACCGCCCCGGAACTCGACGGAGCGCTGGCAGACACCGGTGGGGTCGCACTGCGTGTACCGTACCAATCGGATCCGCATATGCGAACCGCCATCAACAACGGCACCACCGACTACGTCGACACTCATCTGTCGCACGGCCCGAAGTATGTGAACATGGGCTTCTTCGGCGAGATGGATTTCGCTGTGGTCGAGGCAACCGCAATCACCACCGAGGGCGAAATCGTCCCGTCGTCGTCGGTTGGCGCCAACCGCACTTACCTCGACAACGCCAAGAAGGTCATCGTCGAGGTCAACGACTGGCAGACAGAAGATCTCTACGGTCTGCACGACATCTACTACGGAATGGACATCACCTCCTTCCGTTCGCCGATCCCGATCTCCCAGCCGGGCGCGATCATCGGCCAACCGACCTTGCGTGTCGACCCGTCGAAGATCATCGCGGTGATCAAGACCAGCGATCCGGACCGCAACTCGCCATTCAAGCCACTCGACGATGATTCCCGGGCCATCGCCGCCCACATGCTCGACTTCCTGGAATTGGAGGTGCGGGCCGGGCGCATGCCCAAGAACCTTTTCCCGCTGCAGTCGGGTGTGGGCAACGTCGCGAATGCTGTTTTGGCAGGATTGAAGGAGTCCAAATTCGAGCACATGACCTCCTACACCGAGGTCATCCAGGACGGCATGATCGATCTGATCGATTCGGGCAAGATCGACGTCGCCTCGGCGACCTCCTTCTCGCTGTCTCCGGATGCGGCCCACCACATGAATGAGCATGCCCGCGATTACCAGGGCAAGATCATCATGCGGCCCTCCGATGTGTCGAACCATCCGGAGGTCATCCGTCGTCTATTCGTCATCGCCTGCAATGCCATGATTGAGGCCGACATCTACGGCAACGTGAACTCCACCCATGTCATGGGCACCAGGATGATGAATGGCATCGGCGGCTCGGGAGATTTTGCCCGCAATGCCGGCTACTCGATCTTCGTGTCCCCGTCGCTGGCGAAGAATGGCGACATTTCGGCGATCGTGCCGATGGTCTCCCACCACGACCACACCGAGCACGATGTCATGGTGCTAATCACCGAGCAGGGTCTGGCCGATCTTCGTGGCTTGGCTCCGCGCCAGCGCGCCAAGCTGATCATCAACAACTGTGCGCATCCGGATTACCGCGATGAGCTGATGGATTACTACGAGCAGGGTCTCAAGGTGTCGAAGGGCATTCATACCCCGCACGTGCTGGATCGCTCTCTCAGTTTCCACAAGCGGTTCTTGGAGACCGGTTCGATGAAGCCGCAGGCCTCAGCACCGCAGGCTGCCGAGGAAGCCGCCAGCGAGTGATCCGCTGAGCTATTTCTCGTTGATCGAGGCCCTCATCCGGTGAACCGGGTGGGGGCCTCACCATGTGGCGGCTCTCAACCCAAGAGCAGTGCCCGCAGCTCGTCGACAGTGTCGACGACCGCCACGCTGGGTTGGGCTCGCAGTTCCTCGGGGTTCCCGGCTCCCCAGGTGACCCCGATCCCGGCCATGCCCGCAGCCTTGGCGGCCTGCAGGTCGACGACGGCGTCGCCGACGTAGAGGGTCTGTTCTGGGCGCCCACCTGCCTTTGTCATGCCCAGCAGCAGTGGGGTGGGGTCAGGTTTATGGGCATCGGTGTCCTCCATGGAACACAGCAGTGGCAGGTCAGGCGGCAGCCCGACGCACCGCATGGTGAGTTCGGCGGCATTGGTGCGTTTGGAGGTAACGACCCCAGTGGTGACTCCGGATGCCAGCAGGTCGGTGGCCAGTTCGACCATACCGTCGTAGGGCTCGACGAGTTCGGGCAGGTGCACCATGTTGTGGGCGATGTAGGTGGCCTCCAGTTCGGCAGCATGAGCGGGGTCCTGCTCGGTGAACACGTCGCGCAGGGTACGTCCGATGGTGGGCAAGATCTCCTCGGGAGTGATGTGACGCCCGACGCTCGCCCATGCATGGGTGTAGCTGGCGACGATCGCAGGAACGGTGTTGGCCAAGGTTCCGTCGAGGTCGAACAGGACGACAGGCCAGCGTGTATGAGGCATGGGCCAAGCCTATTTGTCCCGGTCCGTACCCGGACACGAGTGCATGACAGGATGTTGCCATGCGCACCCAGGGAAAAGAGTCAAGGATCTGGTTCATCGCAACCGTACTGGCCATGGTTCTCGTGGTGCTCGCCATCGCGGCCACCATGATGGTGTCTGACGAGTTGCCCATTGCACGTTTCTTCGGGGTCATCCTCATCGTCACCAGCTTGATCGCTGCCGCGATGTTCTTGGCCCGTTTTCTGGCAGCTTCCCGTGGCTGGAGCATCTCACCTCCCGATGCACTTCGCCGATGGACGCTGCTCGCAGCCTCGGCCGGAGGGGTGGTCGGCTGTGTGTGGATAACGATCTGGGTTCGTGACTTCGTTGGCCCGCACCGACCTGGCCTGACGCTGGGGATGCAGGTGTTCGGGATCCTCATGGCCATCCTCTTCGCAGCCCTCGGGCTCTGGGGGTTCGCCAACCGGCGTCCAGACTGCTGAGAACAGTGGCGAACTCAATGGTTCGGTAGGCTGGAAGATGCACGGCGTCCAGGAGGTCAGATGAGCGAGCAGAACGACGACACCCCAATCGAGTCGTCCAACCGCCCGGCGCAACCTTCGGCACCCCAGTCCCGGCTCGCCCCACCCACTCGGGCCCCTGAACGATCCCAATGGGCCGAAGATTTCGTCACCCACTCCCCGAGCGCCGACGGGCCTCGCAGACTGTTCGAGAGGACATCGGTTCCGCCGGAAACCTCACCCCTCGATACTCGGGCCACAGCCACCGAGCTCTTGCCGGTGGACGATACTGCTCACACCGCCACTGCGCAGAATCAGAAGGGACCTGAGACAGACACGCTGCCTCACGAGGAATCGATCGCTGGCATCGGCGACCAACCGTCGTCGCCGATCCACACCCTGCCACCGGTCAAGGAGACCGTCGGTGGGTTCCCGGTCAGCGAACGCACCGGCGAACCACGACGCAGTTTCTTGGTGGTCACCATCTGTGCCCTGTTTGGACTAGGTTCGCTCACGGCGCTGGCCACCTACGCCTGGTACTGGTGGACGGCGATCAACATCACAGATTTCGCTTCCTCCGCGTGGCTCATCTCATGGTTCGACCCACGGCCCGGGTCTGGGCTGTCGATCTTCCTGGTGACGGTTATGGCGGTGATCGGCATCGTGATGATGACGATGCCGGCGATGGCCTGCTACAACATCTGGCACGGCGCCGACTGGTCCCGCCGGGCCGGGATCTTCGCGGCGGGCAGTGGGGTGTTGTCGATCTTCGTTCTTCCCTGGTCATGGCTGGGTTTCCTGCTGTGTGCCATCGGGTGCGGCCTGCTGTGGCTGCCCGGGGCCGCCGCTTGGATGCAGGCCTGGGAAGAGATCAATGGCAGTGGCCCGACCGAGGTAGCGGTCGTGACCGATGTTCCCTATGGCCCCCTGCCACGTTTCCGTTGATCTGAGGAGTCCTGAATGAACGTCGCGAATGGGCTCAGACTGGTCGGCAAATTTGCCCGTACCGTGTTGCAGATGGCCCAGGCTTCCAATGCGTCATCACAGCGCAGTTCGTCAGAGCCAACTGGCCGACGCCCCACCGAACAGCACACAAAGACCTCGGCATTCTCGAACCATCGGCCGGATGGCGGTGGGGACTACGCCGGTTGCCCCGAAATGGATTATTCAGCATCGCTGCCGGGCGGGCACCGCAGCGGCGAGATGTTGTGGACCTGGATTCCTTTCGAAGACGATGCCAGCCAGGGCAAGGACCGGCCCGCGCTGGTCATCGGTGCCGACGGCGGGCGGTTGCTGGTGACCCCTGCGACATCGAAGGACCATGATCGCGACGAGGAGCAAGAGCGCCGGGCGGGTCGCTACTGGATGGATATCGGTGCCGGTGACTGGGATTCCCGACGCAGACCAAGCGAAGTTCGGCTGGATCGCATCGTTCCGGTGCAGGTGGATGCCATCCGGCGATCCTCGGGACGGGTCAGCGCCCAAGTCTTCGGCCAGGTGGCCGACGGGATTCGCCGCCACTGGAACGACTGACAACAGCTGGGCCACCTTCCTGCTGGTCTCCCGGAGCGATGGCCCGGCACCAGTCCTAGCGCCACCCATTGGCGCTGAACCGGGGCGCACCTGCGCAGCAGAACCCGAATTCACCGTTGCGGCGACATGCGCTAGAGTGACGGAGTCACACGACATGCGGGCGTAGCTCAATGGTAGAGCGCCAGCTTCCCAAGCTGGACACGCGGGTTCGATTCCCGTCGCCCGCTCCA